>Ga0268356_10800_pt1 | contig 16131 bp, 17 predicted proteins | sample BioMet10_FD_194415 | JGI IMG/M metagenome (GOLD analysis project Ga0268356, IMG submission 194415) | Sewage microbial communities from Oakland, California, United States - Biofuel 10 (PacBio Assembly) | ecosystem: Engineered > Wastewater > Sewage > Unclassified | place: USA: California | collected...
CGGCTTTTGCTATTGGGCTGGAATGCGGCGATCTGGCAATGAAAGTTTTTTCGGAAACCAGAAATTTCAGGGATGCCGAACAGTTTCTGAAAGAAATTTTTGAAAACGAACTGGGAAAAGTAAACGGCATTGCCATAGAAATAGCCGGGCAAAATGGCATGGAGTTTATCGGTATTGACTCTTCGCTGGCTCCTTCGCTGCAGGTATCAGAAAGCATTGCTTTTGCTTATGAAAAACTGGGCATGGGTGAGTTTGGTATGCATGGAACACTTGCCATTTCGGCAATGATTACCCGTGTTTTAAAAAATCTGAGTATAAAAACCTGCGGCTATTCGGGATTGATGCTTCCGGTGTGCGAAGATGCAGGATTAGTAGCCCGTGCCGGCAATTATAATCTTAGCAATTTGTTGTTGTATTCTGCTGTTTGCGGATGCGGACTGGATACCGTACCTCTGCCGGGCAACATTAGCGTACACAAACTGGAAGCTATCCTTCTCGATATGGCATCGCTGGCTAATAAACTCAATAAACCGTTGTCGGCACGACTTTTGCCTGTACCGGGAAAAGAATCCGGTGAAACAACTCATTTCGATTCACCATACTTGCTCGACTGCAAAATCTTTAACGTAGGATAGTTATCAGGATACCTGCAATATAGCCCATTCCAAAGCTTCCTGAAGCATTTGCTGGGGAGGATCCGAAATGAAATGCTGCTCCTGAAGCATATGGGTCATTTTTCGCGAATATTCAATATCATTTTTTGCTTTCTCAAAAGCTTCTGTTTTTGATAAATGAACACGGGCAACCCCATCTTCAATGGCTTGCATAGCCACATCGGCAGCTTCCTGAGGAAAGACATCCGCTTCGTCCATTTTGGGGACAATATTTTCGGGGCTGATGCCCCTTTTTTCGGCATAATCGGCCAATGAATGAGCCGCCCGTATAGCCATAGTATCCGTAATTTTTTGAGCCCTGACCATCAAAGCGCCTTTCAGTATACCGGGAAATCCGATGGAATTATTCACCTGGTTTGGAAAATCGCCTCTGCCGGTAGCCACAATATAAGCTCCGGCTTTTTTTGCAGCGTATGGATAAATTTCCGGAACCGGATTAGCACAGGCAAAAACGATGGATTTTTCGGCCATAGAAGCGACCCATTGAGGTTTTATGGTGTCGGGACCGGGCGTGGATAAAGAAATCAACACATCTGCACCTTTTATGGCTTCATCAATGCTGTTTATTTTGTTGGGATTGGTTGTCTGGCAAAGTTCCCATTTCCTGTAGAATCGTGCGTCAGTCTGTATATCGCTTCTATCCGAATGCAACGAACCTTTTGTATCAAATAAAATGATATTGGCCGGATTGGCTCCATCGGCAATGAGAAGACGGGCTATAGTTGTATTGGCAGCCCCGGCACCATACAACACGATTTTTATGTCAGAAATTTTCTTTTTTGCTAATTTCAGTGCATTAATAATTCCGGCAAGGGTTACACAGGCTGTGCCCTGAGCATCGTCGTGCCACACAGGAATGTCGCATTCTTCGCGAAGCGCATCCAGCACTTTGTAGCAATTAGGTTGCGAAATATCCTCCAGATTGACCGCTCCGAAGCTGTGTTGAATCATTTTTACAAACTGAATAATTTTTTCAGGATCATTTTTCCCTTTTTCATCTTTACTATCAATGCATAAGGCAACGGCATCCACTCCGCCCAGGTATTTCATTAAAAAGCCTTGCCTTCCATCACGCCTAATCCGCCAGCCGGTGTGCAATCGCCATCACCGAGCACCCGTGTGGAATCGCTGACTACAGCTACTAAGTTTCCACGGTTGGACAATTCGTAGGAAGTTAAATTATTATCGCGTATGGTCGTCGAAATTTTAGAAACTCCCGGCGTATACCACACATTGAACCAGTTAAATCCTAATACCGGTGCTTTAGGTGCCGTTTGAATTTTACCACCGTAGAATTGGTGCGAACTTTCTGAAAGCTTTTTCAGAAACAGCGTTTTTGCTTTGGCTATTTGTTCCTGGGTAAAATTTTCCGGAAAAACCTCATCCAGATTTTCTAAGGTTATTTTTAGGTTCTTCATTCGTAAAATGGTTTTAAATTTTGTATCCAAATGGTTTTACAAATTTACACGAATTTTGTATTCATGGGTTGAAAAATTTGCATAGCAATACGCCAGACTAAGTTTCCCAAATAGTCATTATTCTGTTCTATTCAGCTTAATTATAATTAGATGCAGGTAAGAATGGAAAACATTTTGAAATAGGACAAACTATACCAGTTGCATCCGAACTGAATCCTGTTTGATGAAAATAAATAATAAAAAAGTAAAGGCCAATAAAGATGAACCTCCATAGCTGAAAAAAGGTAATGGGATACCGATGACGGGAGCCAATCCAATGGTCATACCGATATTTACCAGAAAATGAAAGAAAAGAACGGAGGCAACTCCGTATCCATAAAACCTGCTAAAATCCGAACGTTGACGTTCGGCCACGATGATCAATCGAATAAACATGCAGATAAATAAAGCAATAACAATAAAACTACCGGCAAACCCCCACTCCTCGCCTACGGTACAAAAGATAAAATCGGTACTTTGTTCGGGTACAAAATTGTATTTGGTTTGTGTTCCGTTAAGATACCCTTTTCCCAAAAAGCCTCCGGAACCTATAGCTATTTTCGACTGGTTTACATTATAACCGGCTCCTTTCAAATCTATTTCTTTGCCTAACAATACATTGATACGGGTTTTTTGGTGCAATTCCAGAAGATTGTTGAAAGCGTAATTTACGGTAAATACAAATCCGATGGTTAGTGCCAATAAGCCAAGGAGCGAGAGGATGTTTTTCCGGTTTCGGCGGATGAAAAAGAACAGAATCAGGGCAACACCCCCTACAATGCTTGTTACAATTAATGTATTGAAAAGCAAGGTTATTAAAAAAAGTATTGTAACAATTACTCCGATTAGCAACAGGTTGCCAGGTAAACCTTTGCGATACAGAACCAGGGCAAAAGAGAAAAAAACCAATGCAGATCCGGTGTCGTTTTGTAAAAAAATTAGAAGCATCGGTACCAGCAAAATGATTACCGGAATAGCCTTATCCCTTAAACGTTTGAGATTGAAATCAGGAGCACTTAAAAATTTGGCTAAGGCAAGGGCTGCGGCAAACTTGGCAAATTCTGCCGGTTGTAGGGCGAAGCTACCTATTTTTATCCATGACTTGGAACCGGAAATTACATTGCCTACCCCTAAAACCACCAGTAGCATAAAAATACAGATGATGTAGATCAGGTAGGCAAACTGAGAAAAAAATTTGGCGTCAATAATCAGCAGGAAAAGGGCTAACACAAAGGATCCGGCTATCCAGATAAGTTGCTTGCCATAGCTTTGCGAAATGTCAAAGATGTTCTTGTGCAAATCGTTGTATACGGCAGCATAAATATTTGCCATTCCCATCAGGACCAAAGCCAGATACATCAGGACTAAAATCCAGTCAATGTTCGCAAATATGTTTTTTTGCTCTCTCATTTTACCGATAAAAGATTAAAATCAATCATGCGTTGTTCCACGTCCTTTCGTTTTACTTTTCCGGTAAGATATTTTTCGATCATCAGGCTGGCGATAGGCACGGCCCATGTGGCACCAAACCCGGCATTTTCCACAATTACCGAAATGGCTATTTTAGGATTATCTTTGGGAGCAAAGGCAATAAACAAGGAATGATCGCGTCCGTGCGGATTTTGTGCCGTGCCGGTTTTTCCACACATCGGGATGCTATCAAGCTTATACCATGCGGCTGTTCCGTGTTCAACTACCTGGAACATAGCTTCCGCAATAATTTCATAATTTTTTCTGTCAATAGTAGTTACGTGTTTTTCCTGAAAACGTGGAATTGTATTTCCTTTCTTGCCAATGTAGCGAACCAAATGGGGCGTGTAATAAAAACCACGGTTAGCAATAATGGCTGCCAGATTAGCTAATTGTACGGGCGTCAACAATATTTCTCCCTGGCCGATGGATAGCGAACGTACTGTCATCGCATTCCAATGCCCTTTGCCATACATTTTATCGTATCTCGACGACGGAGGAATATTTCCATTGAGCTCAAACGGTAAATCGGAACCAAATTTTTCGCCCAAGCCCATACTTTTTACATGACGATACCAGACATCATAGGCATTTTTAATTGATCCGTAGGAATGCTTTTGAAGGATCGCCCTGAATACCTGCCAATGGTAAGGGTTACACGATTGTTTAATGGCTTCTTTCAAATCGAGAGGCGATACATGGTGATGCGTACATTTTATAGGTGAAGTTTCCGGACCCTGACAGGAATAATATGTTCCGGGTGTAAGCGTTCCCTCCTGCAATCCGATGAGGTCGTTCACAATTTTAAACGTAGATCCTGGCGGATACTGTCCCATGATAGCGCGGTTGAGCAAAGGTTTTATCGGGTCTTCATTTAATTTCAAATAATTTTCACCTCTTGTCCTTCCAATCAACAGATTAGGATCATACGTAGGGCTGGAAAGAAAAGCTAAAATTTCTCCGGTAGCAGGATCAATAGCTACAATACTTCCCCGTTTACCTTTCATCAGCAATTCTCCATAAGCTTGCAGATCGGCATCCAACGAAGTATATAAATCCTGGCCCATCACGGCTGTAGTATCGTATTTACCATTTTGGAAACTGCCCATTTCGCGGTTAAACACATCTACCATACGGATTTTCATTCCTTTTTGTCCGCGCAATTCCTTTTCATACGATTTTTCCATCCCGCTTATACCTATGTAATCTCCGGATTTGTAATAGGGATCTTTGTCGAGCACTCCCTGGGTTGCTTCACCAATGTAACCAAGGGTATGCGCGGCTATAGGTTTAGGATATTGCCGCATGGTTCGCGGCTGAACATAGAACCCCTGAAATTTATAAAGCTTTTCCTCCAGATAACCATAAGTTTCTTTAGAGATTTGTTTTTCAAAAGGCGATGCTTTATAGGGAGAATATACCCTTGCTTTTTCAATACGCTCGAGGAAACCGTCATAATCGATGCCAATCAAACGGCAAAGCTCCATCGTATCAATGTTTTTTACCTGATTAGGCGTTACCATCAGGTCGTAAACGGCTTCATTATATACAAGCAACCTGCCTTTACGGTCATAAATCAATCCTCGTCCCGGATATTGGGTTACATAACGAAGTACATTGTTATTTGCCGATAATGAATAACTTTTATCAATTACCTGGATATAAAACAGTCGAAAAATAAAAATAATACCTGCCAACAGAAAGACGCCGATAATAACGTACTGTCTGTTTGAAAAGTAGGTATTCTTCATAGGAATGGAATGCTTTGGGGTATTAATTATATAAAATTACAACCCGCAAAAGTACTCAGATTAAGGATTTGTTTAATGTTTTTTTATAACAATATCGGGTGTCTCAATCACATTACTTTGATGAAGCGCCCGGTCGACAATATACACTTCAAATTTTATGGTATCAAAAGTTGATGCCGGATTGTTGACATAAAGCGTATCCTCAATATCTCCCTTGATGGATTTAATATTTCCGCTGGGCGTAAGCACAGGAATGCGCGCGTTGAGTGTAGAAGGTAAATCTACTTTTTTATAAATGCCATTTTGTTTTTCAAAATAAGTAACATACAGATTGAAATCGTAAGGAGGTAATGTATCAGCCTGAGTCAAGCCAATATCTCCGTCGCCATCGGTAAATGAAAACTGTAAGATCCCTCTTTCGGTGATGCTGTCCTCGTTCAGCAGCAATGTAAATCCCTGGTAACTGATAAAGGGGATCACCGGATAAGTTTCAGGTTTGGAACAGGAAAAAAACGCCAAACTTAAACCGCCTGTGATAAAAAATATTATTTTTGAATAAAATTTCATACCTGTTTTTAACGGGATAAAATTACTAAAAATTGCAAACCGTCAATATTTTCCTGAAAGATAACTTCAAGAAATTTAAAGAGCAAATTTTCAGCATCACTTCTGACGATGAATTTAACCGTCTGTCCATCGAACTGTTTAATGTTCAATACCGGTATAATAGCATTTATCATCTATTTATTGATCATTTGGGAATAGCTACGAATGATCTAAATCATTATTCGCAAATTCCATTCCTGCCAATCTCTTTTTTTAAAAGTCATCGTATTATAACCGGTGAAGCCGTTGTTAGCACTTATTTTTCGAGCAGCGGAACCTCGACAACAGGCCTCAGCAAACATTACATCGTTGACGGCGAAGTGTACGAAAAAAGTTTTCTGAAAGGATTTCGGTTGTTTTACGGACAGCCTTCCGACTATTGCATCCTTGCTCTGCTCCCTTCCTATCTCGAACGGGAAGGCTCGTCGCTGGTATACATGGTGAAGCGGCTGATTGCCGAAAGCCGGCATCCCGACAGTGGTTTTTATTTGCATAATCTTGACGAATTGGCTGTAAAACTATCAGATAATGCAAAACGGAAACAAAAAACCTTGTTGATTGGTGTCAGCTTTGCCTTGCTCGATTTTATTGAAAATTTTTCCATTAATTTTCCCCAACTTATGATTATGGAAACCGGAGGTATGAAAGGTAGACGTCGGGAACTGATACGTGATGAACTTCATGAAAAGCTGTGCAAAGGCTTTGGCGTTGGAGCCATTCATTCCGAATACGGCATGACCGAACTTTTCTCGCAGGCCTATTCTTCCGGCAACGGCATCTTTTCGACACCGCCCTGGATGAAAATCCTGATCCGCGACACCCACGACCCGCTTTCGCCAGCAACCGACGGAAAAACCGGAGGCATCAACGTGATTGATCTCGCCAACTTTCACAGTTGTTCCTTCATCGCCACCCAGGATTTGGGCAGGCGCCATCCCGACGGTTCCTTTGAAGTCCTGGGACGATTCGACGACAGCGACCTGAGAGGTTGCAACCTGATGATTTCGTAAAATAGTTGTATTTTTGAAAAATATTCACCCAAACAAACAACCCGATGAAAAAAAATGATGATTCTCATGGCAATTCCGCTGATGATGTCCTTTGGCGGATGCAAAAACAAAGAAATGCAACCCGCCACTGGCGAGGCCTCTTCCATTACGAAAACTACCGTTGATAAAGTAATCAAAGATCTTACGGCCAAATATGGCGAAGCCGTAAAGACACGCCTCGAAAAAAGCGTTACCCAGGCTGCTGCACTCTGGCGCTCTACTGATGGCAGTGATACGGATTTTGAAAAGTTCTGCGCCGACAATTTTATGGCCGATACAGCTAAGCGTACAGTGCTTTTCAACAAACTTCAAGCTGCCTTTGAAGTCCTTTGGGGCAACTACAACAAAATGGGATTAGATCTTCGCATCCCGGTTGATCTCGATCTGGGCGAACTTACACCCATAGACGAATTGATGGCTTCCTACTCGCCTTCGGCTCATCTTACCGACGACATGTTTCAAACAAGGTTGCTTTTATCACCATCCTCAATTTTCCCTGCTATACCTTGAAGGAAAAAACCGACCTGGCTCCTCAATGGAATCGTACCCAATGGGCGTATGCCCGCATGGGCGATGTGTTTACTTCACGCGTTCCCGCAGAATTGAGCCAGAAAGTTACCGAAGCCCTTGCCAAAAGCGATTTATACATCTCCTCGTATAACATCATGATGGGTAATCTGGTGGACAAAACCGGAAAGACATATTTTCCCGCCGATATGAAACTTATTACCCACTGGGGCTTGCGCGATGAATTAAAATCGCACTACGGTAAGCCCGACGGATTGGCTAAACAACAAATGGTTTATTCCGTGATGAAACGCATCATCGATCAGAGCATACCCGAAATGGTGATCAATAACAAAGATTACCAATGGAATCCGGTCAACAATAAAGTGATGAAGAACGGCAAGGAAATTCAATTTACTTCCGAACCCGATAAACGCTATGAAATGCTGCTGAATGATTTTAAAGCCGAAAAAGCCGTTGATCCCTATTATCCTGTTTATCCTACCTATAGCCAGCGTGCCTTTGAGCTGGGGATGGAAATTCCGGAAGCCGATGTGGAAAAACTTTTCACCAGCCTGATTACCGCTCCCGAAATAAAACAGGTAGCCGATCTCATCAGCAAACGCCTCGGACGCAAACTTCAGCCTTTCGACATCTGGTACGATGGATTCAAGTCGCGCAGTTCGCTGAATGAAGATGATCTGACGGCTAAAACATCTAAGCTGTATCCCAACACAGCCGCTTTTGAAAAAAATACGGTCAATATCCTGAAAAAACTTGGCTGGCCGGCCGAAAGGGCTGCTTATATTGCTTCTAAAATTCAGGTTGATCCTGCACGCGGTTCAGGCCATGCCGCCCAGGCTGCCATGAAAGGCGACAAGGCACGTCTGCGTACCCGCATTACCGAAAAAGGGATGAACTATAAAGGATATAACATTGCCGTTCATGAATTCGGACATAATGTGGAACAAACCATTGATCTTTACGACATCGATAACTATATGATGTCGGGCGTTCCCAACACGGCATTTACCGAAGCCCTTGCTTTTATTTTCCAGAACCGCGACCTCGAACTGCTTGGAATAAACGACAATAATCCCGACAAGGAACATTTGGCGGCTCTCGATGCCATCTGGATGAGCTACGAAATCATGGGTGTTTCGCTGGTCGATATGCAGGTTTGGAACTGGATGTATGCCAACCCTAATGCTACGCCTGCCCAATTGAAAGCGGCCGTTATTGCTTCCGCCAAAGAAGTCTGGAACAAATATTATGCACCGGTATTCGGGATGAAGGATGAACCTATCCTTGCCGTTTATTCACACATGATAGACAATCCGCTTTACCTGCCCAATTACCCGGTAGGCCATTTGATCAATTTCCAGGTGGATGGTTTTATGAAAGGAAAGAATTTTGCATCAGAAGTGGATCGCATGTTCAAACAAGGACGGCTGATTCCTCAGGTTTGGATGAAGGGTGCCGTTGGCAACGAGATTTCCGTCAAACCATTGCTTGACGCTACAGATGTTGCTCTGAAAGCGGTGAAATAATGATTAAATCGATCAAACCCCGAGGGTTTTAAAAACCCTCGGGGTTTGATGGGATTTTTAAATTAACCGTGCAATTACCCCCGGGAAATGCGCATATTCCAGAGCATGCACTTTTATGGCAAGGCTTTCCGGAGTATCTTCAGCCAATACAGGACAGGTTGCCTGAAAGATAATCTGTCCTGCATCGTAATGTTCATTTACGTAATGTATGGTAATGCCACTTTCCTTTTCACCCGGCCAGCGATCACACTTTCGTGAACCTTCGTCCCATAAAATCCTTTTCCCCCGTATTTCGGCAATAAAGCAGGATGGATATTGACGATGCGGTCAGGATAAGCTTTTAGCAGGTTGCCGGGTACCTTCCATAAAAAACCGGCTAAAACCACCAGATCAATCTGCATTTCGTGAAGTAAATCGAGGATCACATCCGTTTCATAAAAGTTTTACGGTTAAAAGTTACCGTTGGAATATTGTGTTTTCTGGCTCTTTCCAGCACGTACGCATTTTTGTCGTTGGACAGGATAAGCGATACCTCGGCGATACCTTTCTCGTTAAAATATTCAATGATATTCTCGGCATTGGTTCCGCTGCCCGAAGCAAAAATAGCAAGACGTTTCATGTGTTATTAATTTTTAAATTTATTCGTTGCATAGCCTGTATCCATAAAATATCATTCCGGTTGGTATAGGATGGATATTTCATTCAGAGAAATTATCAGGCAAAGATATAAGGAAATATAATAAAATTTCAGTCCATCATACCAGTTTATTGAATCAAAATTGGTTTTCGTTCTCTCCGGTTTTGCAATTCTTGTTAACTTTGCTGAAATTTTATAGAATGCTTAAAAAATTAGTCGTTTTAACCGGTGCCGGCATCAGTGCTGAAAGCGGAATTAAGACGTTCGCGACAGCGACGGTTTATGGGAAACTATCGCATCGAAGATGTCTGCACTCACGATGCCTGGCTTCACAATACCAAAGTTGTCATTGATTTCTATAACCAACGCCGCAAGGAATTATATAATACCAAACCCAATGCCGCTCATGAAGCCCTGGTAAAATTGGAAGACAAATACAATATTCAAATCATCACCCAAACATTGACGACCTGCACGAGCGTGCCGGATCCAGACATGTACTTCACCTCCACGGCGAACTGAAAAAAGTTCGTAGTTCGGTGGACGATGACCTTATTACGACCTCGACGGCTGGGAACTGAAGATGGGCATGAAATGCGAAAAAGGTTCACAACTTCGTCCGCATGTTGTTTTTTTTGGCGAAGCTGTACCTAATATTATGCCAGCCGCCGAATTGGCTCAGCAAGCCGACATCTTTGTGGTTATCGGAACATCGCTTGCCGTTTATCCGGCAGCCGGGCTTATTAATTATGTATCCAATTCCTGCCCAAAATATCTTGTAGATCCCAAGGATGTTTCGGTCAGTCATATTCCCAACCTGACTTTTATCCGTAAAAAAGCCGGCGAAGGCGTACCCGAACTCGTTGATAAACTCTTAGCTGCTGCGGAATGAAACATTTATCGTACGCTATGGCACTTTCCAAAGTCAGCGTTTTTGCAGTTATCAGGAACGTTGTGTGTACGAAATACGCTTAAAATTAAAAGACTGGGGCATCGGCGAACAAGATGCCTCAAAGATTGTTTTGGAATTGATAAAAGAGAATTATTTAAACGACGAACGGTTTGCCCGGATTTATACCAGCGGAAAATTCAGGATTAAACGATGGGGGAAAAATTAAAATAAGTCGCGAACTTAGCAAACGACAGATTGATGACTCGTTTATCCGGTCGGCAATAAATGAGATTGATCAGGATGAATATCTGAAATTGCTCGAAGAGCTTCTCCGTAAGAAATCCAAAGAAATTAAAACCGACGATACGTTCATTTTAATAATAAATTAGCTGCATACGCCGTTTCGCGCATGGATACGAAACGGATCTGGTCTGGAAAACAATTAATGCAATATGACAAACAAGGAAAACATAAAAGACTTACATCAAAGGCTTGGCGAGCTGAGGAGGTTCCTTTGACGTTGACGGGAAACTGTCGGCTATAGCCGAAAAAGAAGAAATAACCCACGGTCCCGGCTTCTGGAACGATCCTAAAGCGGCAGAACAGGTGATGAAATCCATACAGGACATCAAACGATGGACCGATAAATATCAGCAAGCTCAGGATAAATTTGAAGATTTACAGGTAATCTTCGATTTCTTCGAAGCTGGCGAAGGCACCGATGCCGATCTCGACAAGCAATTCAAAGAAACCCTCGAAAAGGTTGAAGAGCTTGAGTTCATGAATATGCTCAGCGGCGAGGAAGACAAAATGGGTGCTATCCTCAATATTAATCCCGGGGCTGGCGGCACCGAAAGCCAGGATTGGGCACAAATGCTCATGCGCATGTATATCCGCTGGGGCGAACTCAATCATTATAAAGTGAGAGAACTCGACTTCCACGAAGGCGATGTTGCCGGGTATTAAATCGGTTTCCCTCGAATTTGAAGGCGACTATGCTTTTGGTTATCTGAAAGGCGAAAACGGCGTTCATCGCCTGGTACGGCTCTCGCCTTTTGATGCCAACAACCGCCGGCACACCTCTTTTGCTTCGGTGTATGTTTATCCCGTAGTTGACGAAAACATCAATATCGAAATCAATCCTGCCGACATTTCGTGGGATACTTTCCGCTCCAGCGGTCCCGGTGGCCAAAATGTGAATAAAGTGGAAACGGCTGTACGCCTGAAACACGAGCCGACAGGCATCATTATTGAATGTCAGGTTACCCGTTCGCAGTTGCAAAACCGCGATAAAGCTTTGCAAATGCTTAAATCGCAGTTGTACGAAATAGAACTTCGTAAAAAACAGGAAGCCAAAGCCGAAATTGAAGGCAACAAGAAAAAAATTGAATGGGGTTCCCAAATCCGTAGTTATGTGCTTCATCCGTACAAAATGGTGAAAGATGTCCGTACCGGCTTCGAAACCTCCAATGCTCAGGGAGTGCTCGACGGCGAACTCAACGATTTTATCAAGGCTTACCTTATGGAATTCGGGAATAGCTGATCCGTGTGTTTTTAAAACATCGGAAATTTCATTCAGCCGGGATTTCAATAGAAGATGCACAATGGCACTCCATAAGCTCACAATGGCCGCTGACGGTCTCACAGTGGCTATTGACGGTCTCACAATGGCCATTGACGGTCTTCACAATGGCTACTGACGATCTCACAATGGCCGAATCTTGTTAGGGATTCTGCCCGGCTGAGCAGCAAATGCTTTGCCACTCGAGACCGTTTAGCGGAAGATTGAAAATTTTCCTGACAGCAATAAATCAGCCCGACTTGCTGATTTTAAATAATCGTTCAAAACTGATGATTTCAATCTTTTTCCCGCTCACCTTGATGATGCCGTCAGAATCGAAATTATGCAGGGTATAAATCACATTTTCCTTGGAACAGCCGGCAAATTCAGCAATTTCCTGCCGGGATAGGGATAATACAAATTGGTTGCTCTGATAAATATCTTTCGACAGGTAAATTAAAATGTCAGCTATCCGGCCATAAACCTGTTTGTGAGCCAAACTGATGAAGCTGAATATCGAGTTTCTGAACATCCCGGTAGACATTTTCAGGATGTTGAGCATAAAAATCTGGTTGTTAAACGCAAGCATCTTCAGATTATCCATATCAATCAGGCAGCCGCTGCATTCTTCTATGGCGATGATCGAAAAAATGTTGACATCTTCGTTCAAAATATTTGCCAATCCTAATAGAGTTGGAGATTTTGATATGGTAAGAATTAAATTCTTGCCGTTGGCATCTTCATAATTGAACTTAACAATACCTTTCCGTAAATAAACCAGATGGTTGCCTTTCATGCCCTGTTTCAAAATCACTTCCCCTTTTTTATAATTTTGCTGAACAGTGCTCTGAAACAACATCTCAAAATCCGACTGACTAATAAAATAATCGCAGGCCAATTTAAAAAGGCATTCTTTACAATCTTCTAATATTTCTTTTGCTTCCATCCCGATCAGATTTTTTCAACGTCAAAAGTAGTATAATTTAAAAGGTATAAAAATGGAATTTTATACCTTTTTAACTACATTCTTATATTTTTTAACATGAATAATCCAACCGCTAATTTAGGTTCATTTACATTGGGTTAGGATATTTTTGCGTCCTAAACCAATTTTAAAATGGATATTCAAAAAATAACTGTCATTGGTGGCGTTGGGAAAAATGGTGAACGTGAAAAAAGTGGACCATTTTGAATTAAATATGGGCGATATCATTAGCATCGTTGGCCCGACAGGTTGTGGAAAAACAACCCTGATTAATGATGTTGAACTATTTGCCAATTGTAATACACCTTCGGGAAGGCAGGTTTTAATCAACGGCAAACCAATATCTGAAGATTTCTCTTTCGACCCCAAAAAACATCCGATTGCGCTGATTTCCCAGCATACTAATTTTCTTTCCGATTTACCGGTAGGCGAATTTCTACAAATTCATGCCACGGTGCGCGGCGCCGAAAATATTGAACACATAATTGCCGAAACCCTCGATTTTGCTAATCAGCTAACAGGAGAAGCCATCGTAAGGGAAACAGCCATGACCGAACTTTCCGGCGGACAAACACGCTCGCTCTTGATTGCCGATGCCGTCATTATCGGGAATTCACCTATTATTTTATTAGATGAAATTGAAAATGCCGGAATCAATCGTACCAAAGCATTGGAACTGCTGAAAAACTACAAAAAAATATTTGTCTTTGTTACTCACGATCCCTCTATTGCCTTGCTTTCCGATTTTAGGATTATCATGAAAGAGGGCGCTATGCAAAAATTAATATGCACCAATGCAGAAGAACGCCTTGCAGCAAACGAATTGCGCAAAATTGATGACGTTTTATTGCATTTCCGTTCGCTTATCAGAGCAGGCGAAGAAATTTCGGAAAGTGTTTTTAAAGAAAGTATCCAATCATTAACTTATACAAAATGAAAGTAATAATATTTGCCGGTCCGCCAACCTGCGGAAAAACAACGGTTATTCGTCAGGTTATTCGCAGAATGTTGAAAAAAAATTATAAACCCTCGTTTATCAAAATTGATGTTTTATATGCCGATGAAGATGTAAACATTCATGATGAATTTGGTATTGCTACCAAAAAATATATTCCGGCGAACTTTGCCCCGACCATTGCAATGTTGTTGTGCTTGATGAGGCGGTAGAATGGGCCGAAAGTACTGGCAGCGATTATCTGTTTGTAGAAACAGCCGGATTGTGTTTGCGTTGTTCGCCATACATCGAAAATTCGTTAGGAATTGTGGTGCTGGAAGCTACAAGTGGAATGAATTTGCCACGAAAAATTGGTCCCATGCTCACCTTAGCCGATATTTCGGTGATCACAAAATCGATTTGATTTCGCAAGCCGAACGCGAAGTATTCAGATATCGGGTGTTGGAAGCTGCCAAAGAAATTAAAGTGTTGGAAAGCAATGCTCTTTACGGAATTGGTATCGATCCGATTGTAAAACAAATTGAAAATACCCCACATATTCAATTACCGATGTTTCTGCGTGGAAATCCACCCGTGGGAACATGTACCATTTGCTGTGGGTAAAAAAGAAATTGGTCGCTAAAAACCACTTTGGGGTTGCTACGTACTATGGAACAGGAACTTTTTTATGTAGGAGAATAATGAATCAGCGTATTTATCTTGATAATGCTGCCACAACCCGTTTAGACGATAGAGTTTTGGAAACAATGTTGCCATATTTCACCGAAAATTATGGCAATGCTTCCAGTTTGCATTCTTTTGGCACTTCAGCCTAAAGATGCCATCGAAAAATCAAGGGCACAAATAGCACATTTTCTGCATTGCAACCCCGAAGAAGTAATTTTTACGGCGAAGCGGAACCGAAGCTAATAATTTTGCACTTAAAGGAGTGGCATTGGCAAACCACGATAAAGGTAATCATATTATTGTTCTCATCCATTGAGCATGATTGCATTTCTGAATACCTGTAAATGGCTCGAAACACAAGGTTTTGTTGTTACCTATTTGCCTGTCGACGAAAAAGGTTTCGTCTGATCCCGATTTTATCAAACGTTGCATCAATCCAAAAACAATACTTGTTTCGGTAATGCACGTTAACAACGAAATAGGAACGATTCAACCCATTTCTGAAATTGGAAGTATCTGCAAGGAACAAGGTGTCTTATTTCATTCCGATGCCTGCCAGTCGTTCGGAAAAATTCCCGTGGATATTCACAACGTGGATTTGCTTACCATAAATTCCCATAAAATTTATGGTCCGAAAGGTGTAGGAGCATTGGTAATTAAAAACAGAATTCCGACAACTCCTTTGCTGCATGGCGGAGGTCAGGAAAATGGATTGCGTTCTTCCACCGAAAATATAGCTGGAATCGTTGGTTTTGCCAAAGCAGCGGAGTTGTGTTTTTCAGAAATGAAAGATGAAACAAAACGGATATCCGGCTTACAAAAAAAGATTATTTCCCATTTAACCCAAGCCATCGAAGAAATTTATTTCAACGGGGATTTGGAAAGACGCCTGCCAAACAACATCAATTTTTGCATCAGAAACCTGGAAGGTGAAGGTATTCGTTTGCTTTGTTGCTCGACCAGGAAGGAATAGCTGTTTCTTCCGGTTCGGCATGTTCGTCCAATGGTGATAATTCCGCATCTCATGTTTTGCAAGCCATTGGTTTAAATCCGTTTGAGGCTCGCGGTTCTATCCGTGTAAGTTTAGGCCGGTATACCACCGAAACAGAAACAGATCTCTTTTTAAAGACAATAACAAATAAGATTAAAAATTTAAACTCAATATTTTCAGTCGTATGAATATAGAAGTAACATCAAAAACAGAAGAAATCCTCGGATTGTTGCCGCAATTGGATTGTGGCGCTTGTGGATACAAATCGTGTGCTTTGTTTGCCGGTTTTGTAGAAAAAAATCCTGATGAAATGAAACGTTGCATCCATCTGAATGGGAAAAACTCAAAAATTGCAGAATGTAATAGGGTGTCTGATGCGC
>Ga0268356_10202_pt1 | contig 16080 bp, 19 predicted proteins | sample BioMet10_FD_194415 | JGI IMG/M metagenome (GOLD analysis project Ga0268356, IMG submission 194415) | Sewage microbial communities from Oakland, California, United States - Biofuel 10 (PacBio Assembly) | ecosystem: Engineered > Wastewater > Sewage > Unclassified | place: USA: California | collected...
TCCACCTGCGATACCCCGCACCTGACCAGCTCCACCGGCGATGGCAGCACGGATCGCCGGCAGGACATCCCATACGATCTTCTGGCAGGGGGCTTCCATTATATCACAAACCTTTAAGTTATCACAATTGTTACATAATTAATTGCATTCACAATTGTGAATTTGATATTGGATCATAATAAACATTGCCCGCCCGGCTCCTGATGAACGACCGGGCGCAGCGGTACGGGAATATGCCCGTGGCAACCGGTAGCAATCCCCGAAACGTATACAAACCGGGAATCTACGCAACAAAAGAATAATCAGACGAACCGCGCACATATTCAGTCAGGACAGGCAAAAAGCATGGGAGACAAGCGCATCATCTACATGGATCATTCGGCAACGACGTATGCCCGCAAGAGGTCGTCGACGAGATGATCCCGGTCTTCACTCAGCACTTCGGCAACCCCTCGTCCATCTACGGGATTGCCCGCGAATCAAAGACCCGCTATCGATACCGCCCTGGCCCGGGTGGCAAAAGCCATCGGTTGCCGACCCCCGACGAGAGTCTATTTCACCTCGGGAGGGAGCGAGTCGGACAACTGGGCGATCAAAGGGGTTGCCTGGGCAAAACCGGAAGCGTGGGAACCATATCATAACAACGAAGAATCGAACACCATGCCGTCCTCCACACCTGCCAGTTCCTGGAAAAAAGAGGGATTTACGGTCACCTATCTCCCGGTCGACCGGTACGGCAGCGTAAGATCCGGCGGATCTCGAAAAGGCGATCACGGACAAGACGATCCTCGTCTCGAATCATGTACGCGAACAACGAGATCGGCACCATCGAACCGATCGCGGGAGCTCGCCGCTGTTGCAAAGAATCACAACGTTTACTTCCACAACCGATGCCGTCCAGGCAATCGGGAACGTCCCGATCGATGTGAATGCACAGGGGATCGACCTGCTCTCGCTCTCCGCTCACAAGTTCTACGGCCCCAAGGGGGTAGGAGCGCTCTATATTAAAAAAGGCGTCCGGATCGAGAACCTGATCCACGGTGGGGGACAGGAAAAGAAGAAGCGGGCCGGCACCGAGAACATTGCCGGGATCGTGGGCTGCGGAAGGCAATCGAGCTTGCCACTGCCGATATCGAAGGTCATAACGCAAAGATCCGGGCAATGCGCGACCGGCTCATGAAGGGGATCCTCGACAAAATCCCGTATTCCCGGTTAAATGGCCACCCGACCGAACGCCTGCCGGGGAACATCAACATCAGTTTCGAATTCATCGAAGGCGAGTCCATGCTCCTGTGGCTGGACGACGAGGGAATCTGCGCCTCGACCGGCAGCGCATGCACATCGGGGTCGCTCGAACCATCCCATGTCCTGCTCGCAACCGGTCTCCCCCGTCGAGATTTCCCACGGCTCGCTCCGGCTGACCCTTGGCGATGCGAACACCGAAGCGGATGTGGATTTCGTGCTCGGTGTGCTGCCAAAGGTGGTATCGCGCCTGCGGGACATGTCACCCCTGTACCAGCACTCTGCGAAAAACGGAGGAACATAAATGTACAGCGAAACCGTAATGGACCATTTCAAGAACCCGCGTAACGTCGGGGAGATCGAGAACCCCGACGGGGTCGGGGGAAGTGGGCAACCCGGTCTGCGGCGACATCATGAAGATCTTCTTAAAGTTGAGAACAACATCGTCACCGACGCGAAGTTCAAGACCTTTGGCTGCGGGGCGGCCATTGCATCGAGCAGCATGGCAACCGAGCTTGTGAAAGGAAAGACGCTTGAGGATGCATGGCAGCTCTCGAACAAGGCAGTGGCAGAAGCCCTCAATGGCCTGCCGCCGATAAAAATGCACTGTTCGGTGCTTGCCGAGGAGGGGATCCACAAGGCCATCAATGACTACCGGGTAAAGCACGGCCTTGAACCATGGCAGGAGACCAATCCCCACTCCCACGAGCACGAATCGTATACGGAATGCCAGCTGTAAGGATAGTTTTCTCATAACTCCGGGGTGATGACAGTGTTAAGCGATCGGGAACGCGAACGGTACAAGCGCCAGACGATGCTCTTCGGGAAGAAGGGCAGGAACGCCTGAAAAAAGCCCATATCTTTGTTGCCGGGGCCGGCGGCCTCGGGTCACCGGTCTCGATCTACCTCGCGGTGGCCGGGGTAGGAACTCTTACCGTGGTAGACAAGGATGTGGTTGACCAGAGCAACCTCAACCGCCAGATCCTGCACAGCCAGGCCGATATCGGCAAAAAGAAGGTGGCTTCGGCCGAAGAGAAACTCACCGCTCTCAACCCCGATATCCACGTGAATATCATTGACACCACGATCGATGAGTCTAACGCTGCCCGGCTGGTTGGCGGAGCCGATGGCATTGTCGATGCCATGGACAACTACCCGACCCGGTATCTCTTGAACGACATTGCGCTGGAAAAGAAGATCCCGCTCTTCCACGGTGCTATTCGCGGATTTTACGGGCAGGCAACAACGATTATCCCGGGAAAGACCGCGTGCCTGCGCTGTGTTTTTCCCTGTGCGCCTCCCAAAGAGGTCTTCCCGGTGATTGGCGCAACCCCGGGTGTTATCGGTACCATCCAGGCAAACGAGGTGATCCGGTATCTCCTCGGCAACGGGGACCTCCTGGCAAATCGTCTTTTGATCTGGGACGGCATGTGTTCCCGCACCGAAGAGATCGCGGTGGCAAGAAACCCCCGGTGCCCGGCATGCGGGAATGAAACAAGCGGAAAAGATACCAGAAAAGAAGGAGCATAACGTACCCTTGAGAGGAAGAGAAAATGACGGCGAAGATCCGGTTTTTTGCCCGGTTCCGCGAGCTGCTCGGGACCGATATAGTAATTGACGTGAACGGGAAAAAGAGCCTGCCCGATCTGGTAAAAGGGATCGCAGCAAGGAACAGGGAAGGGTACGACGCGATCTTTGACGAGAAGGGTGCATTCCGCGAGTTTGTCATCCTGATGCAGAACGGCAGGCGCATCGATACATCGGATGCCGGTACGACCCCTGTGGCGGATGGCGACGAGATTGCGGTCTTCCCCCCGGTAGCCGGGGGGTAAGAGGCATTCGTATGATTGCGATCCAGACGGCCGACGTGGATATCGGGAAACTGATCGAGGGTGCAAAAAAACACGGTACCGGCGCGATTGTGGTCTTTGACGGGATCGTCCGGGATGACGACATCAGGGAGATGGAACTGGAAGCCTACGAGGAAGTGGCCGTTCCTGAACTGGAGAAGATTGCAGCCCATGCCACAAAGACCTGGCATCTTTTGTCGGTCGACATTGTCCACCGGATCGGGCGCCTTTCCATTGGCGAGAATATCCTAATCATCGTGGTAAGCGCCGGGCACCGGGAGGATGCCTACGACGGTTCGCGGTACATCATCGATACGATAAAAGAGAGCGTCCCGATCTGGAAAAAGGAACTCACCAAAGACGGTGGCCGCTGGGTGCCCGGGGAACACCAGCACGGCAGCGGGAAATAGTCCCCTCTTTTAAGGCGAGTTCAGGATTTCCCGTTCATCCTGTTTTTATCCGTGAGCTTCCGGTACATTTCCTCGCCCACGCATTCTCGGGCATGTTTGCACCACTGCACGCACGATGCTATGTCGTTGTAGATCACAAACCCGCATTTGCCGCATTTTACCGAGATGTCGTTTGAGAATACCTCGACCTCTTCCCCGCACTGCGGGCACTTCTTAATCGTAAGCGTCGGTGTCCGTATATTGGCAGCCCCGGGGCAGCGATCGAACATAATTTGAGCCTCCCACGTATGTTGTCCTCCCGGTTCATGAACCGGACGGTCCGGCCACCCGGAAAAACAACCCGAATCCGGATGAGTGGGTGTCTCCGTGAAATGCCGAGATCCATCCAAAGATGTATGAATGCCCGGTACAAAGATTCCGGCACGATATGGACGAAAAGCAGCTGGTTTCCACGGTAAAGTATGTTGCCTCCGCACGGCCGGCGTTTTTGCTGTCCGAGATTGCAGCCTACCTGGAAGAACCCGCAACTATCGACCAGATGTACGCTGCGCTCCTCCCCCGCCTCGATGATCTCGGTCTTGAAATGACAAAGTACGGGGAGGATTACCAGGTCCGGCGCAGCGTGCCGGCCCCGGCATATTCCCTGAATGCCTCTGAAGAAGAACGGGTCAGTAATTACCTTGGGGATCGCAGCCTTCCACCTGCCATTGATGAGGCAATTTCCGGGTATATCGCAAAAAAGACCGGTAAGGCGCTGTCTGACCCGGTAGTCCTCGAACGTCTCCGGCAGGCCATCGTTGCCCAGAAAGACGATTACTGGAAACCGACCGGGAAGCGGAACCTCCAGTATACCAAAGGGTATGCCGTGCTCGGGTACCTCGCCTACCATTTCCCGGTCTACTTCATGCAGACCCGGTACCTGCTTGCACAGCTCGCCCGGGACGGCCTCCTGAAAACAGGAGATGACAGTTCTCGACCTCGGCTCCGGGCCGGGGGTGGTACCATCTTGCCATCGCGGATTTCTGGCAGCACCTCGATTCTGCAAAGGCAGAGGTCTGGTCGGTCGAACGTTCAAAGGAGCATATCGAGGCATTCGGGTACCCTTGCACAAAATGCCGCAGTTCCGGGCTCCCAAGTAACTATCCATCCGCCCATCGAAGCGGATATCACCGATACGGAAAATCCCCTGCTTCCGCGCCGTGCCGATCTCATCGTCTTTTCCAATGTGCTCAACGAGCTTGCCGGACTCTCCGTCGAAAAACGGGCGGAGATTGTCATGGGGTATGCCCGGCACCTTGCCCCGGATGGCACGATCCTCCTTGTCGAACCCGCCGAAGAGGTGACCTCCACCGGCCTTCGGGTCATTTCCCTTGCACTCAAGAAACGGGGACTCTCTGTGTATGCACCCTGCACGTTTGTCTGGGGTACCAACTGCACGCCGGACCGGTGCTGGAGTTTTTCAACAGCACCCGCGATCCGTCCGACCCGGGTCATGGATGCGCTTGCCGCCTGCAACGAGCCGTTCCGGTACGTGAATACCGATATCAAGTACAGTTACGTGATGCTGCGAAAGGACGGGAAGACCCCGGCAGTCGTGTCAGATCTCCCGGGATATGAGAGCGATCCGACTGTCGAAAGTTCACCTGAATACCGGGAAGAAGATCACGGTGATCGCCGCGAAAATGTCCCGGGGGACCTGGGGGACGACAAGACCCATGTATTCAGGATCTGCGACGGGTCTGCGGAGAAGCCGGTCTTTGCGGGTGCTCCCCCGGTTCTATGTCGGACCGGCAAACGAGGCGGTTTTGTCGGCAGGGTATGGGGATCTGCTGGTATTCCAGAATATCCTGGTGAGATACAACCCCGAACACAATGCATTCAACCTTTTTGTAACCCGGGATTCGAACGTGACGATGCTGAAGTGAGCAGAGCGGTAAATTATCTGTTGCATTAAATCCGCAAGGGCGGAGTCGCATTCAGGCATTGGGTTTACCGAAAGTCGGGGTGCGGCATCTGTCGTCTGAGCCTGTACAGGGACTTATACCCAGAGCTGCTCGATTACCTGGCTGGCCCCTCCGCCGGTGTAAACAATTTCGATAGTCTTGGGAGGGTTCTGGGCGTTATATCCCGTATAGGAAAGTGTCTGTCCGATTCGACCACTTTGCCGGGTCGCCAAATGCCGCTTGTTTTATCCTGCCCGTCGACAAGGATTTTAAAGTCGCCCCGGTTCAGGGTGTCGCCCCCGTCATGCCGGAGGGAGAGTGAGTCGGATGTTTGTATTACCTCTGCGGTCATGGCCGGCACATTCTGGGGATGCGGCCTGGGAAATGACCGCGACCATCAGAACCGCCATGCCGGCAACAACGACGATTATAAGGAAAACAGAACCAAGTGTGCCGGATACGCCGCTTTCATCCGCCCGTCCGGTGGTCACTGGAGGGCTCCCCGACGCCATGAACATTGACAGAAAGGTTTTGCGGTTTTTACATTGAGGGTAATATGCGGGTTACCATCGTTTGTCCAGTTAGCGCTGTTAAACTGGATATAACTGCCATTGGTGAGGGGACCTACCGTATAATATATTTATTGTTACCTGGGTATTCCACCGGTCTGGTTGCCGTAGAATTCAGATAGTTCATCCACATTGTAGCGGCGTTGGGATCCGGTGTCGAGATGGAATGGTTGTTGACCATGTGTTGGGGCTGATTGCCGCATAGGGGAGGGTACCGGAATTTGATTCAAGGGATGTGGATACCTGTGCCGGGCTGTTCCCTCCTACGATACCGGAGTTTGCCGGATCGTATGCAATCGCGACTATGTTGATAGATATGTTTCCGTTACCGTTGTTGAGGAACGTGATCTCCGGGGGAAGTTTGTAGGTAATTCCATCTGTCTGGGAGAGGAAGACACCCCCCATCTGGTAATAATAGGACTGGGAGATCCAGTAGTTGTTCTTGGCGTTGTAAGCAAGAGAGCCGAGGGGGACGGAATAATTGAATGCGGGTTGTTGCTGGTAAGCATAAATAGCTGTTGCAGTAGTTGCACTGAGGTTGTGCATGTTCGGTACCGAAAAGGTTATGGTTTCAGGGTAAATTATTGAAGACTGCAGCCATATGCCGGATCGAAGAGGTTTATGGAATAATCTTACTCGGAGAAAACATTGGAATATACTACAGACCTGTCAAGTGATGTAACCCCATTTTTCACTACCGTGAGTGTCAGGTCCACACCATTACAGTTATCTCGTAGGGTTGAAGTCGTTTCTTTAGTTGGGCTAGTCATATTTACCGTATAATTGAGGCCATTCCGCAATATTCGGTGTAACACTGACTGTTGCACTCCAGTTAGTCCCGCTGATTAGAAGGCGACCTGGATTCGTCTCACTGTATGGGGATGTTGTCTGGAGATTCACCAGCAACTGGGTTGGGGCATTGGAATAGGTATGGGAGGTCTGGGTAGTGTTAATAGGGATGGGGGGATCTGAAATCAGATTACTAGAATTTGTGATAATATAAGAATTGGATGTTATCGTGAGGTTTTCCGGTGTCGCCGTTCTCTGGTTAATCCCCAGCGTCCCGCTTGACGCAACCGGCTGGAGGATGGGGATGATACTGTTGCTTCCCTGTGCGGTCTGGCCGCTTGTGCCGAGCGGAAAACTGGTACTTATGGCGATATTTTTCTGCTGGTTTGTCCCAGAGTGAACTCGACACCGATCTTATAACTGACAAACTGGTCTTTAATATCATTCATATGGAGGATCTCGTTCTCCCGGCCCTGTGCCGGCACGCCGTACACAAGGTAGAGGGAGAAAGCTGCGGTAATGATCCCGAGGATCAGCACAAACCCGACCACTTCAGAAAGTGCCCGTTCGTCTCGGCTTACCGCAAAACCTCCGCAAGTCATCAGAATATCCGTTTATGGCTAGGTTTATAAAGTTGTTAGGGTCTCATCCGTTCTTCTGCAACCGACATAATCGAATCAGATATGTAATGGGTAGAACCGAAGACCGGTGGCGGGACCGCCACAATCTGTCATATTTGGTGAGGGAGCAGCCTCTTGGCTGTACCATGAGTACAGGTACTCTTAAAAACAGGAAACAGGATCTCATGTGCTGCCTGCATGCTGTTTCCGGCCCGGATAATTTTTCGTGCGAAAAGAAAAAATCCGGATTTTTTTTCGGTTCAAAAAAATTTTGCCGGTCCGGTCGATCCGGATTTTTCGTAAAAACCCGGGGCCGTCGGAAAATTCACGACGGAGAAAAATCAAGTGAGTTAGTTGTACATCCAACAGTTGGTTAATTATCCAACTGTTGGCTTCGTAACTAACACCTTTTTTTCGGGCCGAAATTTATTTTGCCGAAATTTTTCCGGTACGAAACCTGATTGACTGCATTCCGGGTTTCTGGCAACAGGTAGTTATTCGAAAAATTGAGTTTGTTGTATCTGTCGGGTTATCCGCAGAACAAAAAAAGCGGGGAACTCTTCTCCACTCTGCAATGCGGGACGATCAGACCCGGATTTTTTTCAGAACGGATATTCGTTCTGGCTGCTGAAATAGTTTTTAAGATTCGTAAATGTTATCGTTGTCCCGCCGCTCGTTACGAAGAACCCGTCGCGGGCGATGACAACTCCCGTGAAAGAGTTGCCGCTGAACGTAACTTTCCCGTTTGGTGCATATAAGACCCCGGTAACCGGGTAATGCTGCCAGAAACTGTTGAGGTTAATATCCCCGTTTTTGGCAATAATTACGATATTTGTCACTCCCTGTGTATCCGATGAATCATATGAGGTAAAGCTGTCCGCGCTTACGTTCAGGTAATTTGACAGTTTGCCGCTGGTACTGGTGGAATATCCCTGCGCCTGATACCAGGTATCGGGTTTCAATGAAGGCAATGTCTGGCTGGGCATGGAAAGACTTGGAACGGAGGTCTGGTGTATGCACCGGTTCAAAAATGCCTGATCGTAATTGTTGGGGTGGGTTAACGTACCGGTATAGTAGATATTCTTGCCCGTGTCCATGGTAGGGACTCCCCAGTCCAGGGCAACGTTGCCGTTGACATACATATTCCCGTGAATCCGACAGTTTTCTAGGGCCAGGTTGTCTGCCACATAGACGTCGCCGTAGATATCCCGGTTCCCTCCGTTCAGGTTCAGGTTCCCGTTGATGGAGATGTTTCTTGGGGAACTCGGGGATCCCATGCTGGTACTTCCGGTATTTAGCGTGACATCACCGTCAATGAAGATATTGCTTACCGCGATCTGTGCCCCGCCATTCAGGGTACTGCCATAGAGGGGCCCGGTGATGATGATGGTAGCTCCGTCCCCATACACATTGTTCCCCTGGAAGTTCAGCTGCGTTCCGTAGACAAAGACATTGTTCTGGATGATATAGGAGGTGAAATTCGAGATCGTCACATTGACATAGTTTATCCTTGTGCTCGTGTTGCTGCCGACAGCATTGGCTGCGGTCAGCGATACCGTATACAGCCCTACTGAATTGTAGACATGCACCGGGTTCTGGACTGTCGCATTTGTGGTATTCCCATCGCCAAAGTTCCACGACCATGATGTGGGTGCATTCGTCGACAGGTCGGTAAACTGGACTGCAAGCGGAGTGGTCCCCGAGAGCGGAGTGCCGGTAAAGGCGGCAAGCGGGCCTGGTGTTGTTACCGTAATGTAGTTCGTCCTGGTGGAGGTGTTACTCCCGAAACCGTTTGCTACCGTGAGCGATACCGTGTAATTCCCGGGATTTGCGTATGTATGCACCGGGTTCTGGGCTGTCGCGTTTGTGGTATTCCCATCACCAAAGTTCCAAGACCATGATGTGGGGGAATTCGTCGAGTGGTCGGTGAACTGGACGGTGAGCGGGGCGGTTCCGGTAAGCGGTGAAGCGGTAAAGTTAGCTACCGGAGCCGGAACCGGCGTTGTTGTGGTCCCCGTCGGGGTACTCGTTGCACTTCCGGTCGGCCCGGTTGTCAACGTGCCACTCGGGTTGAACCCGAAGTCAGAAGAGGCGAGCACGGTTGCGCCGCTCCCTCCGGTATAAACGATCTGGACAAGGCCGGGTGCGGGCCCTGAATACTGGTAGGTCAGGGACTGGCCCATCGACCAGGTAGACCAGCCTGGTGATCCGCCATTGTCAAAATCCCTTGGCACGCCATCGACAAGGATCTGGATCTCGTCATGAGAGACCTGATCGCCGCCATCGTGGTATATGGATATAGTATTCTGCGCTGTATCTTCCGAGATGACCGCACTAAGGGCAGGAAGGTTGCGGGGGGTCGGGTGCGACATGAGCAGGACTCCGATAACGGCGATACCTATCACGACGACACTTATCAGGAGAATGGAGCCAATCACTTCAGATACGGCCCTTTCCTTCCTGTACACTGACTGATCCCTTCCCATGAATTTCACCTTTTACCTGCTGCCCGTTCACATTCCTCTGGAGTGGCGTTGTACGGTAACCCCGGACTCGTGCGACTACTATCATCTGTGAAGAGGGAGCAAAAAAAAGTATTGTATCCACGCTTGCGGTCATCCGGGCACACACTTTCACCCTGCCCGGACCCGCACTTTTTAGGGAGCGGCCGGTAACCGTACTAAAATGCATATGCGGGATGATGGGAATGCACGCAAATCGTATCGAGTCTGGTACACCTGAAGGCGATGCCCTCGGGTTTGTGGAATCGCTCTATTCCGGCTGGATTGAAATCCGGGACAACCACCTGCTCTACCTCCATTTCATTATCTCCCGGTATAAAAACGAAGGGAATACCCAGGCCCTGATCCGGCGCTGGATTATGCAGGGGTACGATGTGCGGGTCGTAATGCCCCGGCCGATCATGCAGCATATCTTACAAAAACTGCATTTCGTCCGTGCAGAAGAGTCCCTTCCGGAATGGTACGATGAAATTGTCGAGTGCTGGAGGCAGCCGGCAGAATGGCTGTTGTCCCCGTCATCTTTCCCAGTGGATCACAAGGTATCGGGAGAACCTGCAGATCCGGGTTGCCCGGAGTCATAAACCCTGTACGGGGGAGATTTCACCCCCGGGCGTTTTTGCACAGCGGGTATACAGGAAACGCCGGGCAGGTTCCGGCGAGTGGTTTTCTGGAGGGAAAAACATCCTTGTGCAGGAATTGCCAGGCCACGGCAAACAAAGTCCTCGCCATCTGTGGGGGAAAAGCGGACTATTGTTCCAGCAGGGTCTTTGAAACGATGTATTCGCCCCGGGCCTCGCGGGTCGTCCCAACGATCAGCCAGCGCTCGGAGCCGTGCTGTTCCACGACCCCGCAGGCCTCGATGGTCTCTCCGGTGAGCGCCTGCCCGCTGTAGGTATGGGTAAACGAGAGCACTTTTGCGATCTCATCGTGATCTACCAGATAGACCGCCGGGTTATCAAACGCAAGCGATGCATCGGTGACCGTTGCTTCAATCGTCTTTTTCCCGAGCACCTCACCTTTTCCCGAAGGCGCACCGGCAAGTTTGTCGTACGACCGGGTGTATAGGATATCGAAATAGGTCCCGTCGATCTGGCCCCGGTTCCACTTCCGCTGCTCATGGAGGACAAAGGCATCGTACGGGATCTCGGGTTTTCTCTTGTCGTAGACCTTGCGCCAGAGCGCAGGCGACATTCCCTCGATCTTCCCGGACCCGATTCCTTTTTTCACGAGGGCCTGTGCTTCGAACCAGTTCCTGCCGTATACGACCATATCGATATCGGAACTCTCGTTTGCAAGACCGCAGAGGAGGGAGCCGGTACAGCCCACCGTTCCCGTGGGCAGGGACAGGAGACCGAGCAGTTTTTTTACCCGGGGATGCGCACCGGCGATCCTTCCTATCTCCTCGTCAGGTTTGAGCACCCGTTGCACATCGTGCAGGGGAATCCGCTGGACAAGGCCGGCATAGGCCGGTTTTTTCCCGTGCGATCTTACCGTATGCATCTTCGAAATCGTATTTCCGGTACCTTCTGCCTGAAGAATCGCGTCGTTCCCCTTTTTCTTCGGGAACGTACCTGAGCACGCACCCGACCTTATCGGTGTTATCGTAGGTCGAGACCGCATAGAGCCAGCCATCGGGATCTTCGATAAAATCGCGGAGGCGGATTGGGACCATCGTTCACTCCCTTTTAGGCAGTATGTTTCAAAAATATCTCTATCTCTTCTGCCTTTGCCCCGCGGCGGACAATTGTCCGTGTCACGAGATCGACTACCGTGCTCGGCGTCCCCGGGAGCCGACCCCCGTCGATGAGAAGATCGTGGGGCACCGTGCACTCGTCCGGTGTCTGCGGGTCTTTCCCGCCGGACAGATTTGCGCTCGTAGCCGTTATGGGTGCATCGAACTTCTCTATGACCTGCCGGGCGATCCCGTGGGCCGGGATGCGGATCCCGATCGTGCCGGTCCCGCCGGTCAGGATTTCGGGGATGGTTTTGCGTGCCGGGACAACCACGGTGACCGGCCCGGGCAGGAACCGTTCGATGAAATCCTGCATGGGTACATCGATGCGGGAGACTGCGGCAAGCATCTCGAAATCCGAAACCGCTATTGAGATTGGTTTTGCCAGGTCCCGTTTCTTTGCATCGTAGACCTTCTCAATCGCCTCGATGGAGAACGCATCGGCGCCAAGGCCGTAGAGCGTATCGGTCGGGTAGATGACAAGGCCGTCATGGGAAAGGGACCGTAACGGCCCGCTCAATGATATCCATTAAAATTCCCTTCCCCGGACCCGGGAGATATCGAATACCGCCTTGCTGCTCACGTGCATGACCGCAAAGACGCCGGCCTGGATCGGATCGGTGACAACGAGGTCTGCATGCTGCGGGACGGTTCCCGCCATCTTAAGGGCGATAACCGGGATCCCCGGCTTCCCGCACCCTGTCTACTGCTTTTGAGATATCGCCGCCCATGATCGAGCCGGCAAGGACGAGGATTGACGCCCGCTGGAGGCGCGAGACCGCATCGACCGCCTGTGCGAGCGTCCGTTCCCCGACAAGCGGGATGGTATCCACCGAGATCCGTTCGCCCCGGATATTGTGCCGGTCGGCTTCGTTGACTGCGCCGAGCGCCACCTGCGCCACCTGTGCCCCGCCGCCGATGATGATGACCCGCGACCCGAAGATGTTGTCGAAGGGCTGGAAAGACTTTACCTCTTTTACCTGGGACAGGGCATCGAGGTCGCGGATGAGTTTTTCACGGTCTGCAGGACCCGCCTCGTACTCGAGATAGACCTCCCCCATCCCGGCATACGGCCCTGTCTCGAAGATCTCCTGGTTGACCATGAGGATGTTTGCCCCATGTTCTGCAATCACGGATGCAATATCCCGCAGTACGCCTCTCGTGTTTTCCGCAATGATCCGCAGCGCACAGCGTTCAGTTTCCGTGTCCATACAACTGATGCGATAGCCGGGGATCGAACCCGGGTTAGAAGCTTGGGAAGCTCCTGTCCTGCCGCTAGACTACTATCGCATTACTCCTACTGCTCTATGATATTGCCTTATTTCGGTGATAAATATAGTGTTGGTTTAAGGTCCGTTTTCAGATAACGGAGGTAATCCCGTTGCAGGGGAAGATATTTTTAAAAACGACGATGCCGCATATATATGTACATATCGCCAGTGCGGGGTAGTATCTGGCGATTAGTTCCTTAACAAGGGAAACCTATATCGTCCCTTTGGGAAAAAAGGAGTGCCTTTTATGAATGCTGCAAAAATTATCCTCGTATCGATGCTGTTTCTGCTGCTGTTTCTCTTTACCTGCCCGGTCCAGGCAGACAGCGGGGACCAGAAGACCCTGTACCAGACCAACTTTGCGACAAATCCCCGATGGACAACGAATAATCCTTCTGTCGATTACTGGGATTCTTCAAAAGAGATGTACCATTTCAGCATTGCACCCGGGACGGGAAATTACGCATATTCCCCCTCCATCGATTATGAAGACGGATCCTTTACTCTCGATTACGATGTCACGCTGGAATCGATAGACGAGAGTGCGACCTTCCGCCTGGGCTTTTCGGGAAAAGAGATGGATGTCGGCAAGGGCCCGAATGTGATCACCGCATTCAGCAATGCAAAATACGGGAAGATCATGACCCTCCGGCTCATCACGCCGAGCGCGAAGTTCATGGAAGTAACCAGCGACACGTCTTCGTATGGTGGATCGACAGTAAAATACGAACTCAATACGCCTTACCATGTCCGGGTTGTGTATAACGACGATTCCGAGGTCCTGACCATGACCGTGACCAACAAGGCAACGGGCACAATGCTCTGGAGTTATTTCCTCTCCACCCGTGAACCCTTAAAAAACATGAACCGGATCTATATCGGTTCTGTCGGCGACTACGGTGACGGTTCGACCAACAAGTTTGCAACCGGCTGGATCGACAATGTCCAGCTCACCACAACAACGTCGTCATCGGTATCCGGGACAACGACACCGGTCACTTCCCCGCCCACGACTCAGCCGACCTACTCCCTGAAACCGACCACGAAGACGACAACGTATGTCCCGCTGACTTCCATTCCGACACCGGCAAAGAAATCCCCGGGCTTTGGAGGCATTGCCGTTGCAGGGCTGGCGTTTGCCGGTGCATGGGCTGTCATCCGGCAGGGTAGCCGGAAACTATAACCTCTCGGATTTCTTTTCCGTCTCTCTTTTCCCTTTCTTTGTTCTGGGTATCTTCTGGGAAACTGTTGTCAGAATTCATAATCCTCTGAAACAGCGCTGTCCGCCCAATAACAAAACGAACAATCTTCAAAGGTAGCTAAAAAGTGGAAGGTATGGGGCACAATCGTGCCTGTATGAAGCCTGGAGGTCTGTAATATCTGTCTTCTGGTGCGCGAGGCAGGTCCCTGTTTTTTTACAAACAGGGATGTGGCTGTAATATGTCTCTGTTGCACCCGGTAAGTGTGCAATTGTCAGGGTGCAGGAGACAGGTTCAATCGTTCGTACGGATGCGTGGCATTGCCGGAGAAACCCGCGGGCGGGAGACTGCCTGCCGTGCAGTCTCCACAACCCGTTCCCGCGTCAGCGGTACCTGTCACCGCTTCACCAAAGGCGACAGTACTGGTATCCGCGGCACCTGCAGGATGTACCAGGAGGCCGATCGTAATCAGGAGCAGTGCGGTTCCCATCATGATCTTTCCTGTATCCATTCGGGCATCTCCGGTTTTGTTCTCTCATGGGTCGGTGACACACCGGTTTTTCCGGTATCACCTGATCTGAATGTTTTATGCAATGGCACATATATTGGCCCCATGATGCGGGTTAGTGGATTGAACTTTCGGGTTACATACATCTCCCGATCGGTTGTTATTCGTACCCCTCCGGGCGGGAGTGGATAGGGTTATGATACGACAAAGCGACGTACAAGTACGTGAATGCGCATGGACCCGGCAGATAAGTCTCCCACGATCGTTGTCGAGGATACTGCTGAATCTCTCGATGAACTATCAGAATATCTTGACGTGCTTTCGAGCAGCGCACGGTTAAGAATCGTCAAGTTCCTGGAAAAGAAACCCCGCGATGCCCGGGCGATCTCAAACGAGATCGAGACCAGTTATGAAAACACAAAAAAACATCTCGACAAGCTCAATGAGCATCGGGGTGATAAAAAAAGAGGCCGGCCTCGGGGTCCCCCACCTCACAAGGTATCCACCCGGGTCTGGGCAGTATGCCCTTATTCCGGGCGGACTGGAATCCATTATCCTGGAATCTCGGCCTGTTCTCAAACACCCGGGTCCAGATCATCGGCGGCGAGATATCCCGCAGGCTGGCAGAGTGAAAAACACTCTTCGCAGGAAGTGGCTCGGGATACGTGGCCGGCGGCAAATTGGTCCTTGGCGGCCAACGTGACGACGGGAAGATCTTCCTTTTCCGGACCGACAGGCCTCCGGGTAGGGAGGAATCGATCCGGAGTCGCCCTCCGCGGACTGCAGACCGTGGACGTTCGCGTATGTCGAGCACGTGTGCCAGTACTTACACCGCCGTACGTGCGGATCAGCCGTCCCCATCGGGAAAAATTTATCCTTGAAAAAAAGGGGGATGGTTCTATGAAGACTGGGTGGAGTACTGGCGGGACGGTCCTTAATAACGCCACGGGTGGAAAAAAAACGTGCCGACAGCTGTCCACGATGGCGATCTCCTGGAATTCGCAAAAGGTGCCGGGAGCGCACGGCTGCTGCTGATCTCCCTCCGGTCCCGTGAAAAGCATCCATTCAGGAAGTATAACCCGGCCCATTATACAGATATAAATAGGATAATGCCCCGTGATCCGGAATAGCGGTACCGCTCCATGACTGTTTCCCTTTTTTCTGCCCGGACATACCTGGTGTTCTGTTGTGCAGGGTTGCTGGCGCTGTGTTTTATCGGTGTGCCCGTTTCAGGCCGAGTACACGGTCGCGCCATCGGGAGCGAGTTTTACCAGCATCCAGGATGCGGTCAGCTGGGCGTCACCGCTCGATACGGTCACTCGGTGGAGCGGTACGTATCCCGAGACCGTGAAGATCACAAAGAAAATCACCCTTACCGGTGTCGATACCGGGGCCGGCGCCGGTAATCGATCCGGGAAGCCGGGG
>Ga0268356_10677_pt1 | contig 15952 bp, 17 predicted proteins | sample BioMet10_FD_194415 | JGI IMG/M metagenome (GOLD analysis project Ga0268356, IMG submission 194415) | Sewage microbial communities from Oakland, California, United States - Biofuel 10 (PacBio Assembly) | ecosystem: Engineered > Wastewater > Sewage > Unclassified | place: USA: California | collected...
CCGGCCAGGGTAACGCCGCCGCCGGAGCCATCCATCAATGCCGCATCCTTTCCGATGCTGCGCACGACCTGCTGGACCGTCATTCTCTGTCCCCTCAGCCTCAGGGCCCCCGTCGGGCAGACGGCCGCACAATCCCCGCAGCCACCGCATTGGAAGCCTTCAGCCGCCCTTTCTTCCAGCTCCGCCGTCACGCCCCCTGGGCAGGCATCCCGGCAACGGCCGCATTGGACGCATTCCTCCTTTTTATAAAAGAGGGCAGGCCGGATCTTTTGAGCCTCCCGGCGGGCGCACCACCGGCAGGACAAGGGACAGCCCTTCAGTTCCACGACCGTGCGGACGCCCGGGCCGTCATCCAGGGAAAAGCGCCGGATATCCAGCACGACGCCTTCCGTTTGATAATCAACACTCATATGTCCCCCCATGCCACTGCAGCCCCAACGGTCATCCAAGCCGGCTCAGGGCCTGACAGGCCGCGAAGCAGTCCATCTGCATACCCCTTATTATACGGCCTGGAGCCGCTGGTTGGAAACACGATGCAAACCAAAAAGATGTAAAATCAAAACCTCGCGATGAAATGCCCTGCAAAAACAAAACCTCCACCGCAGGACGGTGGAGGCAAAAGAAATCGGGCTTACCTTGTTTCCACACGTAACTGTCAAAACGCGTATCTGACTTTCACAGTTGCGGTGGAGCAGTCTGCCTTGGGCATTCTTCCGGTATGTTTTGATGGTTCTATTCTAACAAAAATCAAAAGGAATGTAAAGCCCGGAGCCCGAATCCCGGGAATCTGTCCACCACTTTTTCAGGTCAGCGGTTGGTCGTTTATCCCTCCGAGCGCGCTTCCGCTTCCTCCAGGGATTTGTAGCCGTAAAAACGGACCAGGGTTTCCATCATCTTTTCAACCATGTTTTTCCGGTGCACCAGGCAGTCGATCAAATGGGCCCGGTACAGTCCTAGCGTCTTTTCCGAATAGGTCTGGAATTCCCCTGTTATATAGGTTTCGTAGGACGTATCGCTGTCGCTGTCCTGGGCGGTGTACATCTTGCGGCCCGCCGCGGCCAGCTTGGGATACTTGTCCGCAAAGGCCTGGCGGCAGGCTGTCTGGATCAGCACGATCTCTTCTACCAGTTCCTTCTTTTCATCGGAAACCGGGGGCAGCAGATGGGCGATCCTGGCATATTGATCCGGGGCCGTGGAGGCCATCATCCGCCCGTATTTTTCTGTCAGCAGGTTCCAGTCCCGGGCCTTGGCCGCCTTCAGGTCATCCCGATAGGATTCCAGGGTCGGGATATCCCAGGCCGAGTACTGGCTCGCCCGCATTTCTGTAAAGGTCCTGCGGTTGTACTGACAATCCGCACGGCCGCCTTCGTTATTGACATTGTGGAACATCGGCCATTCCAGTTCAATCACTTCTTCAATAATATTCATCCAATCCTCCTCTTATAAATTCCGTATGGCGTCATCGCCGATATTGGCGAGAATCTGGGTGTAATGATGATCCAGGAAATCAGAATCCACGTAGGAGATCCCCATTTCCTCAAAAGCATGCCGGAATTTCACACACACCTGTTCTATCATCCTCACGCAGTCGTCTTCCGTATTGATCTGATATTTCCACCGCTCCGGATCCGTCCCCTGCCAATGGCCGCGCTGGTCCGGCGCTTTGAAAAGGGCGGTGAGCATCGGCCCCAGCTCCGCCAGTTCCGTCAATTCCGCCAGGCCCCGGTGCATCCACTTGTAATAAGGCGCATAGCGCTTATTGATCAGATACGCCGCCTGCATGGCCCCCTTGGCAAATTCCGTCAGACAGATTGCTGCCGTCACCTCGTCCCCGCGCATCATGCACCGGGCATAATTGTACTGCCCCGCCTGGGACATGAGGTGGACCTGATAAGCCAGCTTTTTCATCCGCACGTCCTCTGGATACCCTGCTTTCAGTTCCTCGCGGATCTGGGTGAACCGCCCCAGCGGATCCCGGAAGACTTCCCCGTTGGTGGCCGCTGCGAGCTGGTAGTCTTCAATCATCAGCCAATTCCTGGGCGACGCCGGTACCCCGGCACACCCTGTCAGCCGGGTGAAGAAGGTGTCGATGCAACACACCCCCACCCGCTGTCCGCCGGTCGGGGTGTAGGGCCGCTTCACCAGGCCGTCAAAACGCTCCGGCAGGGACGCGTAGGCGTCGGCCATGGCCTGGCCATAGGCCTCGGCGTCCTCCCCGGTGAGCCACAGGCAGAAGCCCGCGCCAAAATCGTGGTCCGTGGAGATGGCGTCATCGTAGCCGAAGCATTCGGAGCCTTCTCCGGCCAGCCCGACCGCGACCCTGTCCCAGCACTCGGGAAACAGTCTGGCCAGCACCGGTTCGCCGCAGCCCTCAAAATAATGTCTTGCTTGTTTCAAACCCTTCAATTCATCTGACCTCCAAACCAGCCGGTCCGTAAAAAAGACCGCTTTCCAGGCATCAAAGGATCGCTCCCACGATATCCTTGTGGGGCGACGCGATGACCGACGTACTGGTGATGACCCCGTAATCCGCCATGGCCGCTTCGGCCGAACGGACGGCCGTCTTCACCGACGACACCTCCCCGGTCAGAAGGACAAAGGCCTTGCCCCCCAGGCCCCGGGCCAGCCGCACCTCGATGAGCTGGACATTGGAGGCCTTGACTGCCGTATCCGCCACCACGATGGAGGAGATGGCGTTGATGGTTTCGATGATCCCCAGGGATTTGACATCCTTCACTTCCCCGGCCCCCATGAGTGCCGGCAGCACATCCCTGTGGATGTTGGGGATGACGTGGGATTCCAGCATGTGGATGCCGCCAGCCTGCTCCCCATCCTTGATGGAGGAGCGGACGGCGCCCACATCCCCGGCAATCAGCGTCACGTATTTACCCGGACACAGCGGGGTTGCGGAAATCAGATCCACATTGCCGGCTTTGAGCATTTGATCCGTCGCTTCGATCCCAATGGGAATGCTTTTAAATTCAATAAAGCCTATTGCTTGTTTCAAATTACCCCTTCTTTCTCTGCTGTAAATGGACTGCGCCGGCCGACATCACCCTCTGATGGTGATTTTGCCGTCGCCGACCGCCGTCACTTCGCCATCAATGCTGGAGAACAGCCGGGCCCCCAGCTTTCCCTCGGGAATTTCCGCAATCAGATCGCCGCGTTTCACCTTGTCGCCAACCACGACCACAGGTGCCGACGGCGCTCCGATGTGCTGCGACAGCAGCAGGTTCACTTCATTGAATGTGGCTTCACACGGCTCCATGGGCGCCGGCACATCAAAATCGGTCAGACCCAGGCGCGCGATCAGGCGGTGGACGTTGAACTGCTTGTCCTTTTTAAAGGGATCCGCCGCCGTTGGCTGTTCATGATGGGGATTCTTAATCCCCTTGCCGCCCAGCTGCCGTTTGAAATACTGATTGAGCTTCCACGGCTGGAGATCCATGACGCAGGCGTATTGGCACAGGCCGCATTCACAGCACAGGAAAGCGTTGGTCACATCCTCGCCGGCATCCAGGGTCCCGCCATAGGCGGCGATACGCATAAGCTTGTGGGGTGAGAGGTTGTGTCCCAGAGCGTGTCTCGGACAAACTTCCGTACACAGGCTGCACTGCATGCACGCCATCTTCGCCATGCGCATGGAGGTTTCAATCTTCCTTGTCTTGGACTCGATCAGCGGATGATCCGCCGGCAGGACGATGAGCCCCTTGGTCCCCTTGGTGATGGTCGTGTCGATGCCGACGAGCTTGCCCATCATGGGTCCGCCGTTGATGATGACGAAATCGGAAATCGTCGGCCCTCCGGCCAGCGCCAGGGCTTCCCTCACGGAGATGCCCAGGGGCACCCGGGTGGTGATTTCCGGGCGACGCAGCCCGTCACGGTGATGTACTTGTCGATGACCGGTTTTTCTTCTGCCATCATATCGTAGATGTTCAGAAGGGTTTCCACGTTGATGACCAGGGTCCCCACATTCAGCGGGATCCCGCCTTCCGGCACGATGCGCCCTGTCGTTTCATAAACCAGGGTCTGTTCATCCCCCGCCGGATAAAAATTATTCATGATGTGGAGACGGATGCCTGGAAATTTCGGCAGTTCCCTGTTCAGCGCCGTAATGGCCGGAATGTACTTCTTTTTCAATCCAACGATGCCTTCCCGCGCTTTGGTATGATCCATAACGGCCTTCAGGGCCACGAGCATATCCGCGGTCCTGTCAGCCATCAATTGTTGATCAACCCGAAGCAGAGGTTCACATTCAGCACCATTGACAATGACTGTTTCAACTTCAGCATTTACTTTTACGTGGGTCGGAAATGTCGCCCCACCTGCGCCGACGATGCCGGCGCTTTTTACAATGTCAACTAAATTCGTGCTCATGAGCAGCCCCTCTGTTATTTAATATCGAATCCTCCACACAGTACGCATCTTCTTCTTCTGGCGAAGGATTTGGCGGATGTCAAGCCTTCCCGGTCGGCCCGGCGATGGTAAAGGTCGGGTAACCTTCGCCGCCAACGCCCAGTCCTGCATAGGAAGGACCATTCTTGACGAAGATCGTCGTCTGGATCTTCTTGGACATCCTGGTCAGCTTGTCCACGTTCTTGGAGTGCATGGTCGCCGTGTGGCGGTTGCCGTGTTCCAGTTCGCAGGCGACGTCGATGCCTTCATCCACGTTGTCCACACGGACGATCCCCAGGATGGGCATCATCAATTCAGTCTGGACCAATGGATGTTCCTTGGGCGCTTCAGTGATCAGCACGCGGGTGTCGTCCGGCACGTCGATGCCTGCGGCCGCAGCGATGTACTTGGCGCTCTTGCCGACGAAGTCACGGCTGACACGGCCTTCCGGTGCGACCATATCGGCCAGGGCATCGGCGACCTTGCGGTCCTTGATTTCGTAAGCACCGTATTTCTTCATGTTGAAGATCAGGTAATCCGCGACCTGGTCCACGACGACCACTTCTTTTTCGGCCGTGCAGGGCAGGTTGTTGTCGAAGGTACAGCCATCGATGATGTCCTTGGCTGCCTTTTCGACATCGGCGGTTTCATCGACCAGGGCTGGCGGGTTGCCGGCGCCGGCGCCGATGGCTTTCTTTCCGCTGGAAAGGACGGCCTTGACCACGCCGGGGCCACCTGTAGCGACGAGCATCCGGATCTTCGGATGGTTCATCATCACATCCGCGCTTTCAATGGTCGGATGTTCGGTGGTGACCACCAGGTTGGCCGGTCCCCCTGCCTGACGGATGGCTTCATTGACCAGCTTGAACCGCGAAGATGCTGGTCTTGATGGCCTTGGGATGGGGAGCGAATACCACGGCGTTGCCCGCGGCCAGCATCCCGATGGAATTGTTGATGATGGTTTCATTGGGATTGGTGGTCGGGCAGATGGCGCCGATGACGCCGAAGGGTGACAGCTCGAGCAGGGTCAGCCCTTCGTCCCCCGTCCAGCAATTGGCCATCAGGTCTTCCATCCCCGGCGTCCGTTTGGAGACCAGGTACTGCTTGGTCAGCTTATCCTCGTAATTGCCCATGCCGGTTTCATCCACCGCCATGTGGGCCAGTGTTTCGGCATTTTCTTTTTTTGTCATGATTTTGCGGATTTCAGCGATGATCTTGTACCTCAGGGCCAGGGGCTGCATCATGTATTCCCTCTGGGCGGCGAAGGCGGCTTCAATCGCGTTGTCCATATCCCTGAAGATACCGTCTTCCCCGTCGATGACCGGTGCGCTGGCCTTGTTCTCAAGATTGATATTGCCCATGACCTGCTGGACAATCGCTTCAATCGCATTTGTATCGATATTCATAGTATTCTCTGCTTTCTCCTTCCAACTCTCTTTTTGTCAACCGCGGCCCGTCCGAACGGCGTTCCCACGTCATCCGGCGTCACGGCTCTTCACTGTCAATTTGTATTTCATCCACGATGCCGACAATCGTCATATCCATGGGCGTCGCTTTATTCCCGTATACGAAACGGGCGGTGCTTCCGCTGGTCACAATCACCGTTTCCCCGATGCCGGCCCCCACCGTGTCCACGGCGATGGCCGTGGACTGGCTGGAGTATTTTTCAAATGCACCGGTCTCGTTGATTTTCTTGATGATCATCAGCTTGCATCCCACCAAATGCGCGTCCTTCTGGGTCGAGACGATATTTCCTACCACTTTGGCAAGCTGCATAGGCGCCCTACAGCCTTTCGATCGTCATGCCGAACTCTTTGGCCGCGTCTGCCGCAAAGCCCGTCACAATGGCGTCGGCCGCCACCTTGACGGTCTTCTGTCCCCGGCATCTGCAGATGTCCACCCGGCTGATGATATGCTTTTCCAGCACGGAAACAGCCGTTACCGGCGCCGCGGGTTTGACCGCTTCCGAGGCCGGTGCCCCGGACTGCTCTGCCGCTGGCGCCGGTCTGTTCACAGCTTCCGGCGCCCCTTTGCCGATTGCCCCTTCCACTGGGGTTCCCGCACAGGCGTCGTGCAAATCCTCCGCCGCCACCAGCTTCATGCCGTAGCTCGAAAGGTCCGCCAGATTCCCGCGCATCCGCTGCCGGTAGGCTTCCGGCGCCTTGCCCATGCCGAGGGCCGCCCGGCCGGGACTTTCCGGCCAGGCCCCGTCGATGGCGCAGGTAAAGTGCTCACCGGCCATGATGGCCTGGGCGATCATGGTCAGCATGGGCGAATCACAGACCCCGGCCGCTAATTTGGCCGCCGTATTGACGGTCATGGTCGCGAGGATGATTTCGTCCACGCCCTGGCGCAGCTCCTTGAGGGGCGCGTGGTCCTTGTTGGTTTCCACCCGGCTGACCCCCAGGCTTTTCTTCACATCCTCCGGATTCAGGGCCTGAAGGGCCCCATCGGACATGAAGGCCCGGAATTTCCAGCCCTCATCCCTCAGTCTTCCAAGGGAGTCCAGGGCTTCCCGGGAACCGATACCGGCCCCCGAAAAACACACCAGGGCCGTCCTGGACGGTCCGCCGAGCTGTGCCATGACCTTCCTGACGATTTCGTCGACGATGGCCTCCGGCAGGCCCTGATCCTTCATCATTTCTTTTATATCCACCTTTATCACCCCGTCCCAAAAAATTTGGGCGTATAAAAGGAATGTCAGGGGAATAGCCCCTGACACTCACTGTGCATTTATCCAATGATCGATTTAAATATAGGGGGTCGTGGTTGACGGGCAGGGTCCGCCCAGGGCTTCCAGGGCCTGCTTCCCGGCTTCACGGGCTGCGTAGACGGCCTGACGGACAGCGCCGGCATCGCCGCTCACAAAGATCATGCCTTCGTTTGAATATTTCGTACCACCGTTGTCCGGTGAACCGAAGCCCAGCAGCTCAACGTTGGCCGCTTTCAGGGCGATATCGGAAATCAGGATGCCGATGCCGGCAGGCGCGCCGATGATGGCGGCAAAGGCCTTGCCGATGGGGGCGCCAAAGGCCTGGTTGCAGGCGAAGGACGCCCGGGCCGTGTACTGGAATTCCAGATGGCCGGCGTCGTTGCCGTAAACATCGCCCATGGTGCGGTCCAAATCGTTCAGGCAGACTTCCACCGCGCGCTTGGCATCGGAAACATCTTCGGCGCCGAATACGATCAGGCAGCCATGGCCGGCACCGCCCTTGGTATCACGGGCCATTTCACAGATGACCATTTCCGTATTGGTCGCTTTGACCGCTTCATCGGCGGCCATGATCTGCGGACCCGCACCGGTACGGTCGGAGATGATGCCGATGGACCGGTACTTGGGGTCGATCTTCATGGCCTCGTGCAGGCTGGAATCCACATTGGCGATGACCAGGCCAATGGTGTCGCCGATGGCCGTCCCCACAAATTCCGTGAGGCCGCACACACCCGTCGCAGCCGCACAGGTGCCGGTTTCTTCTACTTCGTCCATCTTCTTCATTACTTCTTCCATCAATTTATTCATCAGATCGTCTTTCATAAAGAACTCCTCCACTCATTTTTTTATAAACTGGGCAACATTTTTCCACATCTTGGTGTGGTCTTGGGATAACGTGTACTGAAACAACCTGGCCAACCTTGTCAGCCGCAGCCGCGCCGGCGTCAACCGCCGCTTTCACAGCGCCCACATCGCCGCGGACCATGGTCGTGACCAGGCCGGAACCGATTTTTTCGTAGCCTGTGAATTCGACATTGGCAGCTTTGACCATGGCATCGGTGGCTTCAATACAGCCCACCAGGCCCTTGGTTTCAATCATACCTAAAGCTTCATTTGTCATAAGCTTCTTCCTCCTAGCAATCTATGAACATCCTCAACTTCAACAAAACAAAAGGTTACCGGATATTTAAGACCAATGAATGTTGGGCAATGCATTGGATAATCATTTGTTACAGTTTAACTACCCGGCTTTATGCGATATTTTATTCCACAAGACAGGGCGCACAGCGCCCTTCAGGTCATTTTTCTATTTGACAGAATCCAGACCGTCCACTTTTTCCCAAGGAAATTCATCCCTGCCGAAATGGCCGTAGGCGGCCGTCTTTTCATAAATGGGCCGGCATAAATCCAGGCCGTCGATGATATCCGCCACCGCGAAGGAGCACCGCTCATCGATGAGTCCGGTGAGCACGCCTTCGTCCCGGATGGCCGTGCCGAAGGTATTCAGCGCGATCATTTCCGGTTCTTCCTGGCCGATGGCGTATGCCAGGGAGACTTCACAGCGTTTGGCCAGTCCGGCCGCGACGATGTTCTTTGCGACGTACCGGGCCATGTAGGCCCCAGAGCGGTCGACCTTGGTGGGATCCTTCCCGGAAAACGCGCCGCCGCCGTGACGGGCCGCGCTGCCGTAGGTATCCACCATGAGCTTCCGGCCGGTCAGGCCGGTATCCCCCAGAGGGCCGCCGATGACGAAGCGTCCCGACGGATTGATCCGGATTTTGGTATCCACCGTGATGAACCGGGGATCGATGACCGTCTGGATCACATCCTCCAGCAGGGCCTGCTGCAGATCCACCAGGCCGATGGATTCATCGTGCTGGGCGGACAAGACGATGCTCTCGATCCGCTGCGGTTCCCCCTTTTCGTCATAGGCCATGGTGACCTGGGACTTGCCGTCCGGCCGCAGCCACGGCAGCCCGCCTGAGCGCCGTAAATCGGCCAGTTTCCTGGACAGCCGGGTCGCCAGGACGAAGGGCATGGGCATGCATTCCGGTGTCTCGTCGGTGGCATAGCCGATCATGACGCCCTGGTCCCCGGCCCCCAGATGCCGTTCCACGTGGCGTTCCTGGGTTCCGGGTTCCGGCGGGATCCACGCGCACCGCCTGCACCCTGCCCGCCACTGGGGCAGGCGGATCGTATCGTCCTTGGTGACGCTCTGGGCGATATCGGCCGATTGATTGTGGATATTGGTCAGAACGAGACAGGAATCCCCGTCCATTCCCACCGGCTCCGAATCGTAACCTATTTTTTTGATGATCTGCCGGGCGATGGCCACGGGATCGATGTCTCCCTCCGCCGTCATCTCCCCTGCGATCATCACCGTATTCTTCGAGGCCATGGTTTCAATGGCGACCCGGGCATCCTTGTCCTGGCGCAGGCATTGGTCGAGGATGCCATCCGAAATCTGATCGCACAGCTTATCCGGGTGGCCTTCCGTTACAGATTCAGCCGTCACCTGATATTTTCTCAATTCAAGCCTTCCTTTCACCGGCAGGCCGTCATCGGATGGTAAAGGCGCTCATCAGCGTGCAGCGGCGGCGGCGTCCGAAATGCCGGGCGGTCACCGTCCCTTCCCCTGTCCGCGTGGCGATGGAGAAGCTGCAGGGTCCTTCATTTTTATAACCGATGCCGGCGTAGGCCGGACCATTTTTCACAAAGACCGAGGTCTGCATGGTGCGGGCCGCGTAATTGAGATGCTCGATGGACTGGGAATGGATCACCGCCGTGTGGTGGAACCCCTGTTCGATTTCCAGGGCCACCTTCATCGCTTCGTCAAAATCCCGCACCCGGATCACCGGGACCACCGGCATGAGCATTTCATTGCAGGCGAAGGGATGCTCCGGCACGCAATTCACCAGGACCAGCCTGGCAGAGCCGCCGGTCTGGATTCCCGCCGTCGCCATGATTTCTTCCGCCGTCCGGCCGTTGAACACCTTCTTGGGCTTCAAATCTTCATCAACGATGGTTTCTGTCAGTTTCACGATGTCGTCCATGTCGTCGATGTAAACCGCGCCGCAGTGTTCCATCTGGCTGATCAGCGCGTCGGCCACCCCGTCCACGACGACGATGGCTTTTTCCGACACGCACAGTAAATTGTTGTCAAAGGTCGTACTGGCGACGATGTCTTCCGCCGCGCGCACGATATCCGCCGATTCATCCACGATGACCGGCGGGTTGGCCGGACCGGCCCCGATGACTTTTTTGTCCGCGCGCATGGCGTGGCTGATGGCCGTATCCGATCCGGTGATCACGATGCAGCCCACATCCGGGTGGGCCATCATTTCCTGGGTGGACGCCATGGAGGCATCCTCCAGCAAAACCACCAGCCCATCGATCCCGCAGGCCTTGACGATGGCCTTGTTGATGATGTCCACCACGAACTTGGACGTTTCCAGCGCCCTGGGATGGGGGCAGTGGATGACCGCGTTGCCCGCGGCCAGGCAGCTGATCGTCGTATTGATGAGGGTCGCTTCCGGATTGTTGCAGGGATGGACCGCACAAACCACTCCGTAGGGAGATAATTCATACAGCGTCATCCCATCATCCGTCGTCTTGACCTCCGTCACCAGATCCTCCGTCCCCGGCGTTTGCCCGATGACGAGGAGGAGCTTGTCCACCTTGTCCGCCACCACGCCCATGCCGGTTTCCCTGAATGTCATTTCTGCGATCTCGGAAGTATGGCCAAGTAAGGCAAGGCGGATTGCCTGGATGATGGCTTCACGCTCCCTGATTTTTTTATCGCTGTACCGTTCATAGGCAGCCGCGGCCTTTTTTACCGCTCTGTTCACGAATGAATCATCCATAGTATTCATTTACCTCCCGAGGTAATTTAAAAAAGAAGGTCCCCGCGCCCATCGGCTGTCGGGGACCCAATAGGACCGTACTCATCCACCGATCTTGCATTTGAAGCCTGATTTTTCGACCACTTGCTTCAGGGTTTCCATCAATTCCCCTTCCGGTGGCTTGACCCCTTCCATCTTGTATTCCCTGCCCATCATGGCGTACTTGTTGGCGCCGAGATTGTGATAGGGAAGCAAATGGATGGTATCCACACCATTCAGGGTTTTAACGAAATCACAAATCGCCTGGATTTTTTCTTCTGACGCGTTCACGCCCGGTATGGTCGGAACACGGATGATGGTCTGCGTTGCTGCCGTAATCTTCTTCGCGTTTTCCTTGATGACTGCATTGCTGACGCCTGTGTATTTCTGATGGATATCATCATCAATGGATTTCATGTCGAGCAGGGCCAGATTCGTGTAGGGGAGGACTTTTTCAAGGGCTTCCGGATTTTTGGTATACCCCGTCGTCTCGATGGCGGTGTGCCATCCCTGCATCTGGCTGGCCTTAAGGACCTCTGCCGTGTACGCGTACTGGACCAGGGGTTCACCACCGGAGATCGTGATGCCGCCTCCGGAATTCCGGTAATTGCCGGTATCCTTCTTCAGCTCCCGGATGGCCTGCTGGACCGTCATGGGCTTCCCCTTCCGGACCAGCGCCCCCGCCGGACATACCGCTTCGCACTCGCCGCAGCCCACGCATTTTTCATAGTTGATGAAATGCGGGTTGTCCGGGCTCAGCGCCCCGTGGGGGCACACCCGGAGGCAGCGGCCGCAGTGGATGCATTTCTTGGCGTCGTACAGGGTCACCGGCTGGATCTTCTGTGATTCCGGATTGCTGCACCACCAGCAAGACAAGGGACATCCCTTAAGGAAGAGGATGGTCCGGATACCCGGACCATCGTTCAGAGAAAAAACGCTGTATGTTAAATACTACGCCTTCCATTTCATAATCGACGTTGACGCTCATAACATACAACCTCCATTGTCAATTAGAATTTTTGTTCTGTACGGCTGATGATATCATCCTGGACTTCTTTGACCAGAATCGTCCACTGGGCACTGTAGCCCGCCACACGGACAACCAGATCCTTGTAGTTTTCAGGATGGTTCTGGGCGTCGATCAGGGTTTCGCGATCGATGACGTTGAACTGCACGTGCATGCCCTTGTGCTGGAAGTAGGTCCGCACGACGGATGCAAAGTTCTTCAGGCCGTCATCTCCGGCAACAGCCGAAGGCAGGAATTTCTGGTTGTACAGGGTCCCATTGGAGAAGGATTCATGGTCGAGCTTGGCCACGGACATGGCTGCGGCTGTGGGGCCGTCGGTATCCATGCCTTGACGGGGTGACACACCATCGGCCAGAGGATTCTTGGCCAGACGGCCATCGGGCAGGGCGGCGACATCTTTCCCGAAGAGGACGTTGGCGGATACGGGGTAGCAGCCAGCCTGGAATTGTCCGCCCCTTGGGTTGCGGTATTTTTCAACTTCGCTGCTGTAGATCTTGGCGCAGCGCATTCCCATATAGTCGACGGCATCGTCGTCGTTCCCGAAGTGCGGGCTGTTCATGAGCAGTCCACGGAATCTGAGCGTAGCGGCTGTCATTGCCGGCGGCCGGTGCGGCGCTGCAGGCGCCGGAGGTCAGGCTGGACAGGTCGATGGAGCCATTGCTGGCCAGGACCTGACGGACCACGTCGTAAACCTTCTGTTCCATGGCGGATTTTCCGCAGCCGGTGGCGGGGACGTTGCCGCCCTGGAGATCGGCTTCTGTCGTTCCAACGGCATAGCCAAAGTTGTCGGCAAGGGCATCCTTCAATTCCTGGAGGGTCATGTTCTTATCCTGGAAGACATTCTTTTCGATGGCATACATGGAGTCGGCGTTGTCAGCCACACCAAAGGCCTGGGGACCGGTGAAGTTGTAGATGGCGCCGCCTTCCTGGATGGATTTGCCCCGTGGGATACAATCATCGACCATGGCAGATTCAAAGGGCAGCGGATTCATTTCCATGTGGGCGTAGTCCACCGCGTTGTCCGATTCGGCCAGGTAGAACACGAAATATTCCATCTGTTTCTGATAGGCGTCGAAGAAATCTTCGATGGATTTGAAGGTCGTGATGTCGCCGGTCTTGGGTCCGAGCTGCTTGCCGCCGCACATCCCATTGTTCAGGGTGATTTCCAGAATCTTGGCGATGTTGACGAATGCGGCATCGTGCCAGCCTTCTGTCTTGTGGGGCGCCTGGGGTTCCACGCAGCCGATGATGCAGTAGCCACGGGCATCTTCCAGGGAAACGCCGCGGTTGGTCATGGCAGGGATGATGGCTTCATCATTGTACATGGCGGGGGACGCCGAAGCCTTCCCGGGCCAGTTCGCAGGCGCGGTACAGGAATTCGTCCGGTGTGCCTTCATGCCAGCGGATGGAGAAGGAAGGTGCCGGCAGATGGGTGTGGGCAGAAGCTTCCATGGCCATGTAGGAGATATCGTTGGTTTCATCAAAACCATCTTTGTCCTGGCCGCCGACGCCGATGTTCTGGAAGATGGCGTAACCGGCAAAGGCCCTGGTCGGAAACATCATCACGGGTCTTGTTCAATTCATTGAACTTGATCCAGATATTGTCCAGCAGTTCCTGGGCGAATTCCTTGCTGATGTTCTTGTCATCGCGGAAATAAGGATACATATACGTATCAAAGCGCCCCGGTGAGATGGAGTGGCCGGTGGATTCAAGCTGCAGCATGAGCTGGATGAACCAGAAGCACTGGCAGGCTTCGTAGAAGTTCGTACACGGTTTTTCTGGAACGTTGGCGCAGTTCTGGGCGATCTGGAGCAATTCGGCCTTGCGGGTCGGATTGGTTTCCGTCTTGGCCAGTTCCAGGGCCTTGGCCGCGTAGCGGTGGGCGAAATTGATGGCCGCGGTGTAGGTGATGATGACCGCGTCGTAGAATTGTGCTTTTTTGATGTATTCCGGATCGGTGGTATCCATGGTCGCCTTGGCTTCAGCCCGCTTCACGGATGATGCCGGTAAAGCCGATGCGCATGATCTTGCCGTAGTCCACGCAGACGTGGCCGACGCCGCCGTAGAAGTAGTTGCCGACGGTGAACACACCCGCCGCCTGGCAATCCTTGGCTTCCTGGGACATCAAGGAAGCGGCGTATTCGCTGCTGGTCTTGCCCGGCCAATATTCAAAATCCTTCGACAGCTGTGCCTTGACATCCTGGGGGATTTCAAAGGGGTCGCACATACGGGTCGCCATGGTATCAAATTCATCGATAACCCATGAATAGGAGAATTCCACACCAATCTGACATGAATGATTGTGGACGGTCATCGCCCCGACGATGAGTTCATCATCGCGGATGGTTACCGGCAGTTCGTTGAAGATTTTTTCACAAACCTTTGCCCGGCGGATAATCGCGGGTTTGTCTTCTGTTTCTTTATATGCTTCCGTCACCAGTCTGACACGATCTGCTTCAACCTGCGGCACCGCGTCCAAGAGCGCCTTTTTCAATCGTTTGATCCGATCAGTTGGTTCTGAAAATCCTTTTGCTATCATAAACTAGCCTCCTCAAAATTTATAAACAGATCACCATTGCCCAAACAAATGATTATTTGCTGTTAGACACATTATATGATTATCCACCTGTTTTCCACAAACACGATGCAAACCTAAATCATGGAAAATTAAAACCATCTTTTCCATCTGATTTTCCGGACTTTTCCGCCGCCCTGTAATTTTTTGTCATCCCTTTTCCACGGACTTCCCTTGCCTCCGCTGATTCCACTGAATGTATAGTTGTATTCAAATTTACATACTATATATTGTGTAATCTTGTTGACAGCCCACCGATAAAACCTTATACTGAAAGTCGGCCTGGGGACGCCGGCAGCGGCATCCTCCCAGGAAAAATCATGCACAAGGGAGGCGCCATGACATCACCTGAAAGGGATTTTCCCGTTATCGCCGGCATCCAAAGGCTCACCCTTATAGATTACCCGGGCAGGATCGCCTGCACCGTATTTCTCGCGGGATGCAATTTCCGCTGTCCCTTCTGCCAAAACGCCGCCCTTCTTGACGGCGGCCTGCCGGAGCCCATCCAGCCGGATATTTTTTTGTCCTTTTTAAAAAAGCGCCGGGGCCTTCTCTCGGGGGTGTGCGTTTCCGGCGGGGAGCCCCTCCTGCATCCCGGGCTGAAAAACCTGCTCCTTTCCCTTAAGGAACTGGGCTATGCCGTGAAGGTGGACACCAACGGCAGCGATCCTGACCGGCTAAAAGACCTGTGCAGGGAAAAACTCATCGACGCCGTCGCCATGGACATCAAGGCGGCACCGGAAAAATATCCAGCCGCCACCGGGACCCCGGGATTGGCCGTCAGCCCGGTTCTGGAAAGCGCCGCCTTTCTGATGGAAGGCCGCCTGCCCTATGAGTTCCGCACCACGGTGGTGGAGGAGCTCCACGACGATGGGGATTTTTACGCCATCGGCCGATGGCTGGCCGGTGCCCGGCGTTATTTTTTACAAGAATTCGAGGACCGCGGCGGCAATTTGAAGCCCGGGCTCCACGCCTGCAGCCCCGAAAAGATGAAGCGCTATTTGAACCTGCTGAAGCAGACCATTCCCGCGGCGCAGATCCGCGGCCAATCATTTAAAGGAGAGCAAAATGTATCGTGTTATCAAGCGTGACGGAAAAGAAGTGGATTTTGACATCGCCAAGATCAGCGGCGCCCTGACCCGGGCCTTTGAAAGCCTGGACAAAAATTATCACAGCAGCGTCATCGACCTGCTTGCCCTGCGGGTCACCTCGGATTTCGAGCCCAAAATAAAAGACGGCCTCATCGCCGTGGAAGACATCCAGGACAGCGCCGAGGCGGTCCTCAGCCAGGCGGGCTACGCCGACGTGGCCAAGGCCTACATCCTGTACCGCCGCCAGCGGGAAAAGATCCGGAACCTCA
>Ga0268356_11208_pt1 | contig 15842 bp, 19 predicted proteins | sample BioMet10_FD_194415 | JGI IMG/M metagenome (GOLD analysis project Ga0268356, IMG submission 194415) | Sewage microbial communities from Oakland, California, United States - Biofuel 10 (PacBio Assembly) | ecosystem: Engineered > Wastewater > Sewage > Unclassified | place: USA: California | collected...
GAGCGACATGTCCACTTCGTCGAACGCATAGAACGGCGCCGGGATGAAATGCTGGATGGAGAAGATAAAAGCGAGCGTGGTAAGCGACTTCTCCCCGCCGGAGAGGGACGAAAGGAGGTGGACTTTTTTGTCCCTTGGCTTTACCGCGAACGTAAGCCCGCCGGTGAACGGGTCTTCCTCGTTTTCGAGCACCAGGTTGCCGCTCCCGCTCGTGAGCCGGGCGAAGATCTGCCGGAAGTTCGCATCGATTGCCTTAAAGGCGGTCATGAACGCCTCGAACTTCATCTGTTCGTACTTCTGGATGCGCTCAATGAGGTTCTCCCGCTCCTTGGAGAGGGGTGTCTTTCCTCTCGGTCCGCTCCTGCACCTGGTGCTCGATCGTCTCGTATTCCTCGATGGCGAGCATGTTCACGGCGCCGATCTTGTGGATAGCAAGCTCCGCGTCCGCGATCTTCCCTTCGATCTCGGAAAGCGTCAGGTCAGTCTTGATCTCCCCGACGATAGCGACAAGCGAGGCAATCTCCGCGGCAAGGGACGTGGCACGCTCTTCGAGCGCGGTGAGCTGGACAGTGATCCGCTCCTTGTCGGAATCGAACTTGATGATCTTCGTCTCCGAGGCGTGCATGCTCTCGGAGATATCCGTCCTTTTCTTGCGCAGCTCCTCGATCTCGCCCGAGAACTGCTTCTGTTTCTCTTCGAGATCGGCGATAACGGCCTTGTGGGTGGCGATCTGATCGTTCGACCCGGCAATCTCGCCATCGATCTGCTTGTTACGCTCATCGAGCCGGGCCCGCTCCTCGCCCAGCTCGCCGACCCGGGCCGTGAAGTGCTGGCGCTCGCGGGAGGCATCGTTCATGTCCGCCTCCTTGTTCCGCAGGCGGCGCTCGGCCTCCTCGATCTCCTTTTTCTTCTTCTCCATCTGGTCGGTGAGTGCCGGGATGTTGGTATCGTCAAGCTTCTTTTTGATCGCATCGATCTGCGAGTGTATCCCGTTGATCGTCTCGGTGACCTTGTCGAGCTCGCCTTCGAGGGCGGCAAGTTCCGCGGCGCTGCTCCCGGTCTCCTCTTTCTGTCGGGCTACTGCTGCCTCGATAGTCTGTTTCTCGACCGTGATCGCCTCGAAGCGTTTCGTATACTCCTCGGTCACCGCCCCGGCCCGGGCCATGTTCTGGTCGATCTCGTTTCTCTGTGCCCGCTTTGCATCGACCTCTTCGGTCAGGCGCTTGACCCCCGCTTCCAGGGTCGAGGCTTCGCCCGAGAGCTCGGCAAGGTGGGAACGGATCCTGATGATCTCGTCATCGACGGCAGCGCCAAAGCCCCTGACGGTTTTTTTTGCAGACCCGCCGGTCATTGCCCCGCTGCGCTCCAGCAGTTCGCCTTCGAGAGTGACCATGCGGTACTTCCCGATCAGCTTGCGTGCCCGCTCTAAGGTATCCACCACGACCGTGGCCCCGAGTGCAACGGCAAATGCCCGGTCGTATACCGGGTCGTAGTCGATGAGGTTGACCGCGTAATCGATAACGCCGGGCTCTTTGACCGGCGGGAGCTGCGGGGGTTTGAGCTTGTTGAGCGGGAGGAAAGTGACCCGACCGAGCCTCTCGTCCTTTAAGTACCGGATCGCATCCGAAGCGATCTGGTCGGTGTCGCAGACTACGAACTGGAGCTTGTTTCCCGCGGCAGTGTTGAGCGCCGTGGTGTACTCGGGCGGTGCCCGGCCCAGCTCCATGATGGTGCCGTGGACGCCTTCCATTGCCCGTACCGCATCGATGGCCTTGCCCCCGGACTCGCCCCGGGCCTGCTGGGCGGCTTCGAGGCGTATCGCGTCCTGTTCGGCATCCCGTATCTCGCCGCGGAGCCGTTCGAGCGAGGAGCGCTGGGCAAAGAGGGTGCCTTCGAGTTCCGAGAGGTTCCGGTCGAGCCCTTTTTTCTGCTCTGCAAGATCGGTGACATCCTTCTGGTTCTCCGCGAGCTGCTCCTGTTTTGCCGCATATTCCTCGTCGAGCTGTTTTTGGAGCGAGGTGAGACGCTCGAGCTCGCTCGTCCGCATCCTGCTCTTCTCGATGAGCATATCCTGCTGGTGGAGGATGCCGGATCGCTCGCCCTTCTTTGCCTCGGCTTCCTCCATCAGGGAAAACAGCTTCTGCCGGGCATCCTCGGTGTCCGTGGAGTGCTGCTTAATCTCGGTCTCGATCTTTTCGAGCTGGGCCTTGTCGGTCGCCACTTCCATGGCGATATTCGTGCGGTCGATCGAGAGCGTGCGGATCTGGTCGGAGAGTTCCTGGACCCGGGCCTCGGCTCTCTTGGTGTCCGCAAAGACCCGGTTGATCCCTTCGAGGTTCGTCTCCTTGTCCTTCTTTAAGCGGGCTATTGTCTGCTCGGCGAGTTTGATCCCGCTCTTTGCCTCTTCGAGATCGGCGATCAGCTTCAGGTACTCGGGGCCGCTTTTCTGGTTGATGAGCTCGTCCACATCGGCAAGGTCGGCTTTCAGGTAGGCAAGCTCATTCTCCTCGATGCTCCGGTCGGAAGCGATCCGGGCAAGCTTGATCTTCTGCTCTTCTGCCGAAGCAAGGAGCGTTGAACGTTCCTTTTCTTTATCGTGGAGCTGGGCGGCGGACCGGCATCCCTGGTAGAAAGCGAGCTCCTTTTGCCACTTCTGGTATTCGAGAGCATGCTCCCGCTCTTTTTTCAGCTCGTTTGCCCGTTTGGTGAGCTCGATTAAAAGGAGTTCCTCCCGCTCGATACGTTCCCGCACAACATCGAGCTCCGAGAGCGCCTGCGCCTTTTTCGTGTCGAACTCGGAGACGCCCGCGATCTCGTCGATGATCTTGCGGCGCTCGAAGTCGCTCATCTCCATGATCCGCGTCACATCGCCCTGCATCACGACGTTGTAGCCGTGCGGGATGATCCCGAACTTTGCCAGGTGGTCGACGATATCGCTCTGCTTACAGAGCCGGTCGTTTAAGTAATTGTAGCTGTAATAGCCGTTCCCGGTCTTTTTGATCCGGCGCCGGATCTTCGTCCCGTCGGAAAAGGAGATGGCGACCTCGGCGATATTCTTTCCCGAGTTGAGGTTGATGAGATCGGTAAGCTTCTCGGCCCGGAGGTTGCGGGAGCTCGATAGTGCGAGAACAAAAAGGATGGAATCGATGATATTGCTCTTGCCGGAACCATTCGGGCCCGATATAACGGTGAAACCCTCTAAAAAGGGGATTTTTGTCTTTCTTGAAAAAGACTTGAAATTATCTATTTCCAGTTCTGTGATGTGCAAAGATCCGGCTCCCTGGTACTGGCTTACTTCTTTGCAGAATCAGAGGGCTTTGACTTGTCTTCTTCGACCGCGTAGATGAGGTCGCTCTGCTTGGGCCGGGATCCGCCGCCTTTCTTGTTCCGCCCGTAGCCTGCCGAAGCAACAATGTAGTCCTTGTCGCCGCGGCGGGGTTCGAGCTTCATGGTCCCGTCGGGCTGCATGATCATGTCCATCTCGGGCTCGGCCGGGGCTGCCGGTTCGGCTTCAGCGGCACGGGAACCGCGGCGGATGACGACAGTGCTGCCACCCGCCTGGGGGGCCGATGCACCGGAAACGGCACCGGGCACCTGCGATCCCTGAACAATGGGCTGCATCCTTTTGAGTTCCTGACGGCTGCGTTCCTCGGTCATCTTGGACATCTTCATTGCAATCGATTTGAGGTCAAGGAGTTCCTGGGTGAGTCCCTTGACGAGCGCTTCCATCTCGTTGACCTTCTTTTCGAGCGCTGCAACGCGGTCCTCGCCTGCACCGCTTCCTGCGTTTTCCATCATCCTGATCAATCTCTCCTTTTCATCAAGTTCGAACTCGAGGTACCTGATCTTTGCTTCCGGTCGAACCATGCCATACCCGTATATGTTTGGATATATAATGGTGCGGCGCACTCCTTATTAATAATAGTAGTGATCTGCGGATGAGGAAAAAAAGGTTTGTGCCCGTTTTCTTCCAAAAAAGGGGCGCGTGACTCCCCCAACAGGCTATTTGAGCCCATCACGCGCTGTTTTACCGATCCCCCGGACAGGGCGGCTGCCCGGGTGCCGCATTTAGGGAAGACCGTGTTTTTATACACCGTACCAAAGAAAAGGTATTACCTGATCCCTGCCAACCTTTTTCCATATGTCGTATCTGTCCCAAACCGATCCAGAAATAGCAAATATCATTGAAAAAGAACGGCTCCGCCAGACAAACGGCCTGGAGCTGATCGCCTCCGAGAACATTGTCAGCCGTGCGGTGCTCGAAGCGATGGGTTCTATTATGACCAACAAGTACGCCGAAGGCTACCCGGGGAAGAGGTACTACGGCGGCTGTGAGTTCCACGACATGGCCGAGAACCTCGCCCGCGACCGCTTGAAAAAACTCTTCGGCGCACAGCACGCAAACGTCCAGCCCCACTCGGGCACCCAGGCCAACATGGCGGTCTATTTTGCCAACATGAAACTTGGCGAAAAGATCTTCTCCATGAAACTCAACCAGGGCGGCCACCTTTCCCATGGCTCCCCGGTCAGCTTCACCGGAAAGTTCTACCAGGTCGCCCAGTACGGCGTTGACCCCAAAACGGAAACCCTCGATTATGGCGCAATCGGCGAGATGGCCAAAAAAGAGAAGCCCCAGATGATTGTCTGCGGTGCATCCGCCTACCCGAGAATCATCGATTTCAAGGCGTTCCAGGAGATTGCCGACGATGTCGGGGCGTTCTGCATGGCAGATATCGCCCACATTGCCGGTCTTGTTGCCACCAAGCAGCACCCGACATCTGTCGGTGTGGTAAACTTCACGACCACTACGACCCACAAGACCCTCCGCGGCCCCCGCGGCGGCGCGATCATGTGCAACGAGGAGTACGCAGCGGCAATCGACAAGGCGGTCTTCCCGGGCATGCAGGGCGGCCCTCTGATGCACATCATCAGTGCAAAGGCAGTCTGCTTTGAAGAGGCGCTCAAGCCCTCGTTTACGGAATACAACAAGCAGATCATCAAGAACGCAAAGGTGCTCGCCGAGACCTTGATGAACAATGGCATCCGGCTCGTCTCGGGCGGTACGGACAACCACCTGATGCTCATCGACCTCACTAACCAGCACCTGACCGGGCTTGAGGCGGAAGTAGCACTCGGGAAAGCCGGCATCACGGTCAACAAAAACACGATCCCGAACGAGACCAAGAGCCCGTTTGTCACGAGCGGTCTCCGGGTCGGTACGCCGGCAGTCACGTCACGGGGCATGAAAGAGGCCGAGATGCGCCAGATCGGGAACTGGATCGCGTCGGTTGTCAAGGATATCAAGAACGAGACGCTGATCGCAAAGGTGAACGGGGAAGTTACTGCAATGGCGCAGAAATACCCGATTTACCCGACAGTATAATAATCTCTTTTCTCATTTTTTATTACAGTCAAAGTACAGGGGCATACGGCAATGGTCACCATTCTCGACGGCAAAGCAGTATCGGAAAAGAGGCTCGAACTCATAAAAGAGGCAATCGGCGAATCCGGCCTGTACCCGCGCCTTGCCACCGTGATCGTGGGAAACGACCCCGCTTCGCAGATGTACGTCCGGATGAAGCACCGGGCCTGCGAACGGGTGGGTATCGGTTCGGTTGGAATCGAGATCCCGGGCGATGCAACTACCGCGAAAGTGCTTGAAACAATCGGACGCCTCAACGCAGATAACGACATCAACGGCATCCTCGTCCAGCTCCCGCTCCCGAAACAAATCGATACCGACAAGGTGATCTCCGCAGTAAAGATCGAAAAAGACGTGGACGGTTTCCACCCGACAAGCCTTGGCCTCTTAATGAGCGGGAAGCCCGTCTTTACCCCCTGCACCCCGACCGGGATCATGACCATTTTAAAAGAATACCATATACAGGTCGCCGGTGCCCACGCTGTCGTTGCCGGGCGGAGCATCGATGTCGGGAGACCGATGGCAGCACTCCTCACCAATGCCGATGCAACGGTCACCGTCTGCCACAGCAAGACCCGCGACCTTGCCGGGGAACTCAGGCAGGCAGATATCCTCGTTTCGGCAATCGGGAAGGCGCAGTTCATTACACCAGAGATGGTAAAACCCGGTGCGGTCGTGATCGACGTGGGTATCAACCACCTCGACGGAAAACTCGTGGGCGATGTGGATTTCGATGCAGTAAAAGAGGTCGCTTCTGCCATCACTCCTGTCCCCGGAGGCGTAGGCCCCATGACCATTGCAACGCTTATGGACAACACCTTTACCGCGGCACAGAGGATGCAATGAAATCCTGCACGGTAAACAAGCTGGTGATCGGCGGTGACGCACCACCGCGGCTGATGGGTGTCATCAACGTGAGCAACGAGTCCTTTTACCAGGGCTCGTACATCCCCATAGAAAAAGTGCATGAGACCGCGGTCGCGATGGTCGAACAGGGCGCAGACATGATCGATATCGGTGCCCGAAGCACTGCACCGAACACGCAGGCAATCAGCGGGGTGACCGAGGCGGAACGCATCGATGCTGCCTTGAAAGAGCTCGACGGGAGCGGGATCACGCTGTCGGTCGATACGATGCACCCGGGCGTGCTTGAGGTCTGCTTAAAACACGATGTCCACGCGGCAAACGATATCGGGGGATTTGTCTACCCGGCATATGCAGAAAAAGTAGCAGAGGCCGGCATTCCTGCTTTTGTGATGGCAACGAACCAGCAGCCGGGCGATCCCGTTGGTGTTGCCGAGACGCTTGCCTCTCTCGAAGGCGTCATGAAGCGGTGCGAAGACGCCGGGGTAAAGGAGTACGTGCTCGATCCGGGCATCGGGATCTGGACCCCGCTGCGATCGGTCGATGACGACTGGGAACTCTGCCGGCATTTCGGGGAGTTTTTGAAATTCGACCGCCCGGTGCTTGCCGCGGTCTCACGAAAGACCTTCATCGGGCTGCTCCTCAACCGCTATCCCGAGGACCGGCTCCCGGGAACCCTTGCCGTGACGGTAAAACTCCTTGAAGAAGGGGCTTCCATCATCCGGGCCCACGATGTGGCTGCAACCCGCGACGTAATGAAAGTCTGGGAGCGGATGAAGGGGACGAAATGAAGAACACGTATTCGGTCATCGGGCTCTCTACCGGGGTCATCCGGCCGGACGATCCGTTTGCAGACCGGATTATCGCGGCGGCACAGACCGCTGCCGGCGGTTTTCGTGACGGCGATGTCCTTGTCCTTGCCGAGACCGCGGTCGCCACTGCGGAAGGACACGTCATCCGGCTCGATTCAGTGACACCGTCTGCACGGGCAGAAGAGCTTGCAGGGAAATACCACATGGACCCCCGGACCGTGGAGGTCGTGCTTGCCGAGAGCGAAGATGTTGTCGGCGGCATTCCGGGATTCCTGCTCTGCATGAAACAGGGGACGCTCCTCCCGAACGCAGGAGTCGATGCCTCGAACGCCCCGCCGGGCTGTATCGTCCCGCTGCCAAAAGATCCGGACGCGAGTGCGAAGAGGATCCGAGAGAAGATCGAAAAGCAGTGCGGAGTCTCCATCGGCGTTCTTGTCATCGACAGTCGGACGCATGCGATGCGGCTCGGCTGCTCGGGCGTTGCCATCGGGTGCTCCGGGATCGATTCGGTGATCGATGACCGGGGCAGGAGCGATCTCTTCGGGCGCAGGCTCGAAGTGACGAAGCGTGCGGTGGCTGACAATATCGCCTCCGCTGCGGAACTAGTGATGGGCGAAGCCGATGAGTGCACGCCGGCGGTCATTGTCCGGGGACTTGGCATGCCTATCGGGGACCAGGAGGGCGTCGGAACCATCGACGCCGATGAATGCCTGTTCATGGGCGTGTTCCGGAAGGGCAGGAAAGAGTAACCCGGCCTCATAGGTTCTCTCTTTTTTTTAGCCGGTTTTTACCAAACGAAGAACATTATGGCCGCCGGGCAATGATGAGCTGGACTACGGATTCGCTCGAAAATGTTCCCGACGGTTCGATTTCAAGGAGCCGCCTGGTGAGCCGGTCGCGGAATTCAGCGTTGCGTTCCCCGAGCAGTACCGGGTCGATATAGGAAGTGCTGAGCTGGTGCCCGACGATCTCGTCCACGGAGAACGTTTCGCGGACCGGGAACTCCAGAACTTCGATGGACGAGAAGGGAGACTGTAAAAACACCTCTTCGTGCCGGTCCTTTTCGTTATTGAGTCTCTTCTCAAGACGCCCCGAGTAGTCCCACAACTCGCCAAGCATCCCGGTAAGTACTTCCTTTACCACCTGACCCCAGCCCTCGTGGAGATGGGAGAAGAACCCGTCGCTCCGGCTGACGCATGCAACCCCGCCGCCGGGTTCTATCAGGGAATCGAGAACACGAAGAACGTTTGGCCGGTCCATCCAGTGAAACGAGAGCCCCATCGTGCAGATCCGGAGCAGGGGCAGGCCGAGTGTCGTCAGGGTTACATCGGATCCGGCCAGCCATGAAATGCCGGCGATGTGTTCGGCCTCTGCCCGAAAGCGGCCTGCCTCACGCATCTCCGGGTCGGGGTCAACGGCGTACACCTTCAGGCCGCGCCGTGCAAGGGGAATTGCCATATTCCCGGTCCCGCAGCCGAGGTCGAGGGCCGCCGTACCCGGTGTGAGAGAAAACCGGGTTACGATCGTGTCAAAGACTGCCACTGGGTAGCCCCGACGATAGCGGGCATAGTACCCGGCCTTGCCGCAGAAGTAGCCGTTGTTTTGATCCCCGATTTTCCTGTTGCCGGTGCCGTTCATACCAGGTTCCTGGTGACCCTGTCCCTACAGTGGGACACGAGCTGTCTCGGAATATTCGCCGTCTGAACCAAAAACCGTTCCTGATCCGGCAGTTCCAGCAGGAATAATGCCACGGGAGGTGTATATTCCCGGCAGGAGAATCCATGAAGATCGCTTTTGTCCTCTACGATGGCGTGACGCTCCTTGATTTTGCCGGGGCGTACGACCCGCTCACCCGGTTAAAAACCATGGGTTTTGTCCCGGATCTGGAGTATTGCACCTGTGCGAAGCAGGAGCGCATCCGCTCGTTTGAAGGTGTGGAACTTACGGTAGACCGGGTCAGCCCCGATCTTACCGGGTTCGATTACGTCATTGTACCGGGTGGAAACAGTATCGCCAATCTCATCCGCGACCGGGAGTTTATCGGGTGGCTTGCCGTTCCTCCGGGTAAAACAACCGTTGCTGCGGTCTGCGGGGGTGCCCTCCTTGCCGGGGCGGCGGGGATGCTTAAGACCCGGCGCGCTACCACGAACCCTGCCCTGATGGAGATCCTTAAAAAATTCGCACGAGAGGTTTCGAAGGATCGCGTGGTGGATGACGATCATGTGATTACCGCAGGAGGGGTAACCGCCGCCATCGATATGGGGCTGTACCTTACGGAAAAAATTGCCGACCGCGATGCCCGGCTCGCGATCCAGAAACAGATGGACTACCCGTATTACCCGGAGAGTTCGGTTCCGGTGCCGGGCAAACCCCGATCCCCATGACCGCACAACCGATCCGGACCCGGCGTCTCGATCTCGTCCCGGTAACGGGAGAAATCCTGTCAGCAGACCTTCAGCGACCACAAGAGACTTTCCCGACTGCTGGAGGCAGAGGTTCCGGCAGCATGGCCGCCGGCAGAGATGAACCATGAAGTCCTCTCCGAATTTTACCGGATGGAGACCGAAAAGACCGACCCGCTCTTTGCCTGCTGGTACTGGGTGCTGGACGAACCGGGAGCGGCAGGCCGGGTCCTTGTCGGGAGCGGCGGGACCGGGTCGGCGATCAGCGATCAAAAACCGTGCTCATAGGGTATTCGGTGCTCGATGCGTTCCAGAACCGGGGGTATGCAACCGAAGCCGTGCAGGGTATGATCCCGGTAATCTTTTCCCATACCCGGATCTCGCGGATCATGGCAACGACCTTCCCGGAACTCAAAGCATCCATCCGGGTTCTCGAAAAGACCGGGTTTGCCTGCACGGGACCGACACTGGCAGGGGATGGGCTCGAAGAGGGAACGCTCGGGATTCGTACTGGAACGGGGGGCAGGGGAAACCCACTTCCCGGCCTCAAGCTCACGACCGCGTGATTCATAGCCTCGTACGAACGATCCATGAGAAACAAACATGGCAGCACCCCTCAAAAAACCGGATGATTCACAGGACAGGCCTTTTCTGACCGGGGCCCCCTTCTACTTACAAGAGTTCGAGGACTCCTACCGGTACATCATCGACGAATACGAGGTACAGCCAAGAAAAATTGCCATTTTTATGCCCTGTGCGATGAAAAAGCCGTACAGCACGAGCCCGAGCCACCAGCTCATCCGGATGATCATCTCGCAGGTCTTCGATGAATCCCAGTACCATATCGTTATCTTCGGCACCTGCGGGATTGTCCCTTCCGAACTCGAAACCATGTATCCGTATGCCCACTACCGGTACATGCTCGGGAAATGCAATGACGAGAATGTAAAGGAGGATTTCCTTACAATCGAGACCGACCGGGTGGCCGGCTACCTGGAAAAAACAAAAGAGTCCTATACCTACCGGATCGCCTACTGCATCGGCCTCTTCCGTGAGGCGATGATAAGGGGATCAAAAAAGCAGGTGTCCCTCTCGATCTTCTTCTCCCGACAAAGGATATGATCGACCAGGTGATCGCAGAAGAGGAGTGCCGGTTCCAGGAGGGAAGCCTCTCGATGGACGAGTACCTCGGCGAGTTCTGTGACTCCCTTATCCGGTTCAGGAACGATCACCCGGACCTGAAACGCAGCGGGTAATATCCGGAACTTTAGGGCATTTTTCATTCGGATAGTACTGTATACCGTCAGGTCGGAACACGCGGCTTTTCCGGAGCTCACACTCAAAATGTTTATCAAAATACAAAAATTCGCAAAAGTGTACCATAATGTATATATTTGTACAAAGCAATTTCTTAGTATGCAGACCAAGATCCTCCTTGACGAGGAGCAGATCCCCAAACGCTGGTATAACGTCCAGGCGGACATGCCCTCGCCGCTCGACCCCCCGCTCCACCCGCAGACCCATAAGCCGATTGGCCCCGCCGACCTCTCCGCAATCTTCCCGGCAGAACTGATCCGGCAGGAAGTGACAACCGACCGGTACTGTGGATATTCCCGAAGAAGTGCGGGATGTGCTCCGGCTCTGGAGACCAAGCCCCCTGTATCGCGCCCACCGATTGGAAAAATTCCTCAGGACCCCGGCAAAGATCTATTACAAGTGGGAGGGTGTGAGCCCGGCCGGAAGCCACAAGGCCAATTCGTCCGTCCCGCAGGCGTACTACAATATGAAGGCCGGGATAGAACGGCTCTCAACGGAGACCGGGGCCGGGCAAGTGGGGTTCGGCCCTTGCTTTGCCACGATGCTCTACGATCTCGACTGTACCATCTACATGGTGCGGTCGAGTTACACGCAGAAGCCGTACCGGAAGTCTATGATGAAGGTCTGGGGTGCGGAATGTATCCCGAGCCCCAGTACGAAGACAGCATCCGGGCGTGCGGTTCTCGAAAAGGACCCGGAAACCCCGGGAAGCCTCGGCATTGCCATATCTGAAGCAGTCGAAGATGCCGCAAGTCACAGCAACACGAACTATGCACTGGGTTCGGTCTTGAACCACGTCTGTCTCCACCAGACCGTGAATCGGCCAGGAATGCCGGGAACAGCTGGCGATGGTCGACGATTACCCGGACGTGGTGATCGGGTGCGTGGGCGGCGGCACCAACTTTGCCGGCATCTCGTTCCCGTTCGCGGGCGACAAGCTCACGGGAAAACACAAGGACACGGATATTATCGCAGTGGAACCGGCATCCTGTCCAAGCCTGACAAAAGGCCTGTACACCTACGACCTTGCCGACGAAGCGGGCTATACCCCGCTCCTCAAGATGTTCACGCTCGGCCACGACTTTGTCCCGCCGGCAATGCATGCCGGGGGCCTGCGCTACCACGGGGACTCACCCATTGTTTCCCGACTCGTGCACGACGGCGTGATGCGGGCGGTCGCCTACCACCAGAGCGAGGTGTTCGAGGCAGCCCAGACCTTTGCCCGTACCGAGGGGATCATCGTTGCCCCCGAGACGTCCCACGCGGTGAAAGGAGCAATCGATGAGGCGCTCGCGTGTAAAAAGACCGGTGAGGAAAAGACGATCCTCTTCAACTGCTCGGGCCACGGCAACTTCGACATGAGCGCCTACGATGCGTTCTATTCGGGCAAGCTCGTGGACTACGAGTACCCGGACGAACTGATCAAAGAAGCCCTCGGGCGGATCCCGAAGATCGAATAATCTTTTTTATGCCCGTCATCGGCTTTCTCGTCAACCCGGTCGCCGGCATGGGCGGATCCGTGGGCCTTAAGGGAACGGACGGGAAGGCAGACGAGGCACGGCAGCGGGGAGCGGTGCCGCACGCCCCGGACCGGGCTGCGATCGCTCTTGCAGCGCTCAAAGGTCTCCCGGATCTCACGTTTCTTTCCTGCAGCGGGGAGATGGGAGAGGACATGCTCGAACGGTGCGGGATCTCCCGGTACCGGATCGTGTACACCGCCCGGGGGACAAGCACCGCGGAAGATACTAAAAGTGCAGTTCGTGCGTTTATCGCAGGGTGCGCCGATCTTATTCTATTCTGCGGGGGAGACGGGACAGCGAGGGATGTCTTTGCCGCTGCCGGTCGAAGTGTCCCTATCCTTGGCATTCCCGCGGGCGTGAAGATGTACTCCGCGGTCTTTGCGGTCGATCCTGCCGCCGCGGCCGGGATCCTCACCGGACCGTACACGGTCACGGACGGCGACGTTGTCGATGTTGACGAAGAAGCATACCGGGCCGGGACACTTGCAACCCGGCTGTACGGCGTTGCCCGGGTTGTGGCCCGGGCCGGCATGACGCAACCCGCAAAGCAGGTTTTCGAAGAAGCAGACGAGGAGCGGGCAAAGGAGGAGATCGCCCGGTTCATGGCTGAAGTGATGCTCCCGGACACGCTCTATCTCATCGGGGCAGGGACAACCACGGAGGCGAATCGCCCGACGGCTCGGGATCGAAAAGACACTCCTTGGCGTGGATACGGTACTAAACGGGAAAATCATTGCCGCAGATGCGGACGAGAAGACGCTCCTTTCCCTTACCGAAAAATACCCGGATGCCCGGATCATCGTAAGCCCCATAGGGGCCCAGGGGTTCATCCTTGGCCGGGGCAGCCAGCAGATCAGCCCCGCGGTAGTCCGAACGGTCGGGATACACCGGGTGATCGTTGTCGCAACGCCGCACAAGCTGCGGGAGACACCGGCCCTGTACGTGGATTCGGGCGATCCCGAAATCGACGCTGGCTTCGGGCCGTCAGTCCAGGTGATCTCCGGATACCGGATTGCGCAGCGAAAGAAGATCCATCAGGCGCTGTAAACCGGGGCCCGGTGGCCAAAGAAAAGAGGATTGTTTTTTTACAGCGGTGCAACGGTCTTCTTGTACATCTCGTTTAAGACCTGTGCAAGGCCGGCATAGATTGCCAAAAACCCGCAGAGGATCCCTTCGTATCCCGCAATCACTGTGATCGTGCCGTTCCCTGTTGCGTCCCCGAGGGCAAGCAGGAAAAACAGGATCGCAAGGGTCCCGAACACCAGCTGGAGCGCCCGGTTTGCCTTTAAGGTCCCCACGAACATAACGAGCGTGAAGATTCCCCACATCGCCAGGTACGCGGCCATCGCAGTCTTGTCCGAAGCATCGGCAAGGCCCAGCTTCGGGAGCACCAGCAGGGCTACGAGTGTCAGCCAGAACATACCGTACGAGGTGAAAGCGGTTGCTCCGAACGTGTTGTTCTTCTTCCACTCTTCGATGCCGGCAATCACCTGCGCGAGGCCACCGTAGAAGATCCCCATCGCGAGGATCATGGAGCCGAGCGCAAAGAAGCCCGCATTGTGCAGGTTTAAGAGCACCGTGGTCATACCGAACGCAACGAGGCCAAGGGGCGCCGGGTTCGCGGTCGTATCCAGGTTTTTCACGGCCGTTGCCGTCTGAGTTGTTTCTGTCTGCATGATTCAATCAGTCCTTGTTGTACCGTTCACTTTTGTATGCCATCTCCGTACATTTCGGGCGTCCGTCACTCTTCCAGTGTCGAGACATCCCCGGGGTCCATCCCGAGCTCTTTTGCCTTTAACACCCGGCGCATGATCTTGCCGCTCCGGGTCTTGGGCAGTTTCTCCACGTATTCGATCTCGTGCGGGACTGCGATGGGCCCGAGCGTGATGCGCACATGGTAGACCAGGTCTTTGGTAAGCTTGTCGCTCGGCTTGTTTCCCACCCGGAGGATCACAACGCCTTGATGGAGTTGCCTTTGATGGGATCGGGTTTTCCTATCACCGCTGCCTCGGCAACCGCGTGGTGCGAGACGAGAGCACTCTCGACTTCTGCGGTCCCGATGTTGTGGCCCGAAACGATGATGATGTCATCGGCCCGGCCGATCACCATGATGTTCCCGTCAGTACCTTTGACTGCGAGATCCCCCGCAGAGTACATGTTCGGGATCGTCTCCCAGTACTTCCGGTAGCGCTCGTCGTTTTTGTAGATCGTACGCATCATGGACGGCCAGGGGTTTTTGATCGCGAGAAATCCTCCCGTGCCCGGCGGGACCGGTATGCCATCCTTGTTTACGACATCGGCCTCGACCCCGCAGACCGGTTTTCCCACAAAGCCGGGCCGCATCGGTTCGCCGACCATTGTGGTGATCATCTGCATACCGGTCTCAGTCTGCCACCAGGTATCCACGATCGGGCAGCGATCCTTTCCGATCACGTGGTAGTACCACTCGAACGCCTCGGGATTGAGCGGTTCGCCGACAGACCCGATGATCCGCAGGGAGGAAAGGTTGTACTTGTCCGGCCAGACCTCCCCAACCCTCATGAACGTACGGATCGCAGTCGGGGCCGTATAGAAGACCGAGATCTGCTGCTCCTCGATGAGTTTCCACCAGCTTCCGGCATCCGGGAAGTCCGGGGTGATCTCGGTGATAAAGACCGTTGCCCCGACCGCAAGAGGCCCGTATACAATGTAGGAGTGACCGGTGATCCAGCCGGGATCGGCAGTACACCAGTAGATGTCCCGCTCTTTAGGTCAAGACGGTCTTTGTGGTGTAATACGTCCCAACCATGTAGCCGCCGCAGGTATGGACGACACCCTTTGGTGTGCCGGTCGAGCCGCTTGTATAGAGGATAAAGAGCGGGTCTTCCGCATCCATAACTTCTGCCGGGCAGGTTGTGGAAACACCCTCCATAAGCCCGTAGAAATCGTGTTCGAACCCCGGGCGGAGCTCGACCGGAGGTTCTTTTCGCCTCCGGTGGATGATGACGTGTTCCACGGACGGCGAGTTGTCGATGGCCTCGTGTACGGTCGTGATAAGCGGGATCGCTTTCCCCGGCGGATCGAGATATCCGAGGTGATGACAACTTTTGCCTCGGCGTCTTTGATCCGCATGTTTAAGGCCGTTGTCCCAAAGCCGGCAAAGAACCACGGAGTGGACTGCCCCGATCCGGGCACAGGCCAGCATCGCTATGAGCTGTTCCGGGACCATCGGCATGTAGATGCAGACCCGGTCCCCTTTTGCTACGCCGAGCGTTTTGAGACCGTTTGCAAACCGCGAAACTTCACCGAGCAGTCGCTGGTACGAATAGACCCGTTTCCTTCTCGTTCTCGCCGCGCCAGATCAGCGCGACCTTGTTCCTGCGGTCGCCATTCACGTGGCGGTCGAGCAGTTTTCCGTAATGTTGAGTTGTGCGCCAACGAACCATTTCGCATAAGGATAGTTCCATTCCAGAATCTTTTCCCACGGGCGTTTCCATTCCAGTTCACTGGCGACCCCGGCCCAGAA
>Ga0268356_10043_pt1 | contig 15691 bp, 14 predicted proteins | sample BioMet10_FD_194415 | JGI IMG/M metagenome (GOLD analysis project Ga0268356, IMG submission 194415) | Sewage microbial communities from Oakland, California, United States - Biofuel 10 (PacBio Assembly) | ecosystem: Engineered > Wastewater > Sewage > Unclassified | place: USA: California | collected...
CAAAAACATGTGTTTGACACCCAAGTCAACAAAGCGGACATCATCTTCCATGACCGTTCGGGAAAAATCCTGATGACCATCATGTTGTACAACGGGTACATCACCGGCAAGCAAGCCAAACAACTCAAAGCCATGCACAACGCACGCCAGCTGACCATGGCCGTCGCATTCCTTCCCGGCAAAACCTATCAGTTGCTCTACAAAGTCAACAGGGAAACCATCGATTACTATCATTATGACAGCACCTTGAAGACATCACGGCTCAGAATGCAGAAAATCCGGGAAGACGACGACAGCGGGCAACTCGTCCTCCTTGCTCCGCATAAAAAGAAAACGACCCCCAAGAAATCCTGAGGGTCGTTCGGTTGTTCACGCTTCTTCGTGCCACGGCGTTCCGTAGTAGCTGTCCAGATACAAGGCCTTGATCTGGCTTATCAGCGGGTAACGTGGGTTGGAACCTGTGCATTGGTCGTCAAACGCCTTCACCGACAATTCATCGACCGCTTCGAGGAATTCCTTCTCGTCGACACCCCATTCCTTGATGGAAGCCGGAATACCCAATTCCTTTTTCAACAATTCGATGCCATCGATCAAAGCCTGTACTTTCTGCTCCATCGTCATACCGGGCTTGGTCACCACATAGGTGGTGTTCTTCTGGTCGTTCACATCCATCGCGATGTAATCGGCCGCTCTTGCGTACCGCGACACCACCGACGGGAACTCGTACTGCGGGAATGCAGCCTGTTTGGTCGGATTGTCATTGGCGTTGAAGCGGATGATGTTGGTCAAAAGCAACGCGTTTGCCATCCCATGGGGTACATGGAAACGGGCTCCGAGTTTGTGGGCCATGGAATGGCACAACCCCAAAAAGGCGTTGGCGAAGGCCATACCCGCCATGGTTGAGGCGGTATGCACCTTTTCCCTGGCCTTGCGGTCGGTGCCATCGGCATAAGCCAGCGGCAGATACTTGAAAATGATGCGGGAAGCTTCCAGCGACAATGCGTTGGTATAGTCGGTGGACATGCTGGACACCAGAGCTTCCAGCGCATGGGTGAGCACATCAACGCCGCAGGAAGCGGTCAGGCCTTTGGGCTGTCCCATTGCGAATTCCGAGTCTATAATGGCCATCGAAGGCGTCAAGGCGTAATCGGCTATGGCCCATTTCATGCCGGTTTTCTCATCAGTGATGATGGCAAACGGCGTGACTTCGGAACCAGTGCCGCTGGTGGTCGGAATGCAGACCAACTTGGCTTTTGTACCCATATCGGGGAAAGCGTAAATCCGTTTCTGGATATCCATGAAACGCAACGCAAGCCCCTCAAACGACACCTCCGGATGTTCATACAGCAGCCACAGGATTTTTGCGGCATCCATCGGGGAACCGCCACCGACCGCGATGAATACGTCCGGATGGAATGCCTCCACCAATTGCAACGCCGTGTTGATCGTCCCCAGCGTGGGGTCTGGTTTCACCTGATGGAACACTTCCGTTTCGATACCCAGCTTCTCCAGCGGTTTGGTCACTTTGTCGATCATCCCGCTGCCGAACAGGAAACTGTCCGTGACGATGAAAGCCCGTTTTTTGCCGGCCAATTCCTGTAAAGCCACAGGCAGACAACCATATTTGAAATATACTTTCGGCGGCAGTTTGAACCACAGCATGTTCTCTCTCCTTGCGGCGACGGTCTTGATGTTCAAAAGGTGTTTCGGTCCGACGTTCTCGGAAACCGAGTTGTTGCCCCAGCTTCCGCAGCCAAGCGTAAGGCTTGGCTCCAGGCGGAAGTTGTAGATGTCTCCGATGGCACCTTGGCTGGCCGGCATGTTGACCAGAACCCTGCTGGTTTTCGCCGCTTTGCCGAATGCTTCGATCTTGTCCTGCTCCTTTTCATCCACATACAACACGCTGGTGTGCCCGAAACCTCCGAGGGCGATCAGGCGGACAGCCATGTCGGTGCCGCCACCGAAGTTGTCGCATTTGTACATGGCGAGCACCGGGGAGAGTTTCTCATGGGCGAACGGTTCGTCCTGTGCGATCCTCGTCACTTCCCCGATCAACACTTTTGTGGTCTTGGGAACGGTGAACCCTGCCACTTCCGCCACTTTCCATGCGGGTTGTCCGACGATGGCGGGACTCACCGTGCCGCGTTTCTGATCGATGATCACCGCACTGAGCTTGGCCAATTCGTCGTTGTTGAGGAAATGAGCGCCTTGCTCTGCGAGTTCTTTCTTCATTTCGTCATACACATCTTTATGGCAGATGATGGATTGTTCGGAAGCGCATACCACACCATTGTCGAAGGTCTTGGACATCAGGATGGATGCCACAGCCATCTTGATGTTCGCGCTCTTGTCCACCAACGCAGGTGTGTTTCCCGCCCCGACTCCGATGGCGGGTTTTCCCGAAGAATAGGCGGCCTTCACCATTCCCGGACCTCCTGTGGCAAGAATCAGGTTGACCAAAGGATGAGTCATGAGGTAATCGGTCTTCTCCATCGACGGTTCTTCGATGAACGCGATGATGTCTTGTGCGCCCCGGCGGCAACTGCCGCGTCACGTACGACACGTGCGGCGTCACAGGTGCATCTTTTCGCCCTGGGATGTGGGGAAAAAATGATGGCGTTACGGGTCTTCAGAGAAATCAACGACTTGAAGATGGCCGTGGAAGTGGGATTCGTCGTAGGAATGATGCCGCAGATGACCCCTTTGGGTTCAGCGATTTTCTCGATGCCGAACCCCGTATCTTCTTCAATAATCCCACAGGTCTTGTCGTCTTTGTATTTATGAAAGATGTATTCTGCGGCGAAGTGGTTCTTGATGACTTTATCCTCAACGATTCCCATGCCGGTTTTCCTCGACAGCTTCTTGAGCCAAGGTGATGCGTGCGTTGTTCGCCGCAATGGCCGCGGCTCTGAAGATGGCGTCCACCTTCTCTTGCGGGAATGATGCGTACATTGTCTGCGCGCGTTTCACTTTCTGGATCAATGCTTCCAGTTCATCCTGTCCTTCGAAGAGTTCTTTCTTGTTTTCAGTTCCCATATGCGGCTCCTTCACTGTCTTTGATATACGATGTTTCAAGGAAAGAATCAAGAGCCATACCTATAATATGTGAATATATTTGAAAATTAAACCACTGCAATAGGCTTATAATGCATTATAATGTGAATACAAGCACTTTTTAAAGATGTATATTTGATTTATTGTGAATATATACAAGATATGCAGGACGGCTTATGAGTATGGTTTCCTCCATGCCCATAAGCGGAGACAGCAGAAATGACGGCTACCAAAAAGAAGCGGATCTTCATGCTTCCGTCTTCCGTAAGACAATGGAAATGAAATTGAGGTATTTCCCTCCTCCCGCCTCCATCGTCCTGCGGTCCCCTACGGCATATTCGTTTTCCCTGCCTCAACCAATCGTCCCAGACTTCCTCATTGCTGTCCATTTCTCTGACGGAAAGCACTTCCGCGCCTTTGCAGGCATCCACCATGCGTTTCCAATACGCCACATCGTGGATATAGTCGAGTTGTTCCGCTTTCCATGAGAGCAACAATTCCGGTGGAAGGTTGTCATGGCAATCCCGCTTCATGCCGGGGATAGCTATGTAGATCAAACCTCCCGTCTTGAGGAACGGCAACAACTTGTCATCCAGATAGCGGCTGTCGCGCCCGAAATAGTTATAGGAATCGGTGCTGACGACCGCATCGAAGAAATCATGGGCGAACGGCAGACTTCCGGCATCCGCCTTGACGGGGATGATCCTTCCAGAAGGCACGCCCATGATGTCAAAGAATTTTTGGTTTTCCTCCGGCTCGCTCCAGAGATCGACGGCATATACGGTGAAGCCGTACTCCCTGGCGAGAAACACAGAAGTCAGCCCTTGGCCGCTGCCAAGATCACAAACCACGGAACCTGGGGCAATCCTGTTGCCATCAAGCAGCTCTTCTTCCAACTTGACCGGGTTGGGACCCATGATTTTCTTCAACAATTCCGGAGTATCGTATTTTTTGCTTCGCGGATAATCCATCATGCATCACCTCTTTTGTTCCATAGCGCGCAAAACGCTTCCACATAGTTTTCCCAAAGCGGGATTACAGAAGATTTGTCCTCGGCCGCATCATATCGGGAGTAGAGGAGAAACATCGGGGCGTAGAATGCGAATGCCTTGTTCTGGGCATCCGGTACGTTCCAGGACCGGAACAGATCGGTGACATAACCGAGTGGCCCTGAGACGAGGTACTGCTGGTACAACTTCTCCATTTCCGCATTCTGGTATTGTTCCAAGGTCAGCATCCTCCGAAAACAAGACGGATATTCCTCTTCGGTCCAGTAGCGGAACATGGCTTTTGCAAAAGAAACCATTTGTTCCGGATTCACTGTGCGGTATGCGTCTTCGCCACTTTCCAAAGGTCCTTCCGGAAGTCCGAATTGATGGGCATGTTCGGCGTCGGATTGTTCCATCCTGTGTAGGATGGCTTCAAAGATGGCCTGTTTGTTCGCATAATGTCTGTATAACGCGCCTTTTGTCAGGCCAAGAGTACTTGCGATGTCGCTCACCGAAACGGCTTCATACCCGTTTCGGGCAAACAGGCGCAAGGCGGCAAGCAGTATCTGTTCTTTCGTTTCGTGCATGGAAACCCCTCCTCAAAGTAAACGAACGTTTACAAAAAACACTATAGTAAACGCTCGTTCACTTGTCAAGGGATCAACAGCCTGTCAGTTTTCTGACGACACGCTTCTGGGCATCCTCACACCCATTCCAAGGTTTGTCGAAATTTTCCGTCTTGTACTTCTCCGTCATCCAGACGACTTCGCCTTGAAGGCGTTCGAGATTGGAAAGTTCCACTTCGGTCAGGGCTTGGATGAATTCCTTGCGTTCCTCGGCGGATAGGGCTTCCTTGGAGATGTGCAACAACTTCTGGTAATGAGGGAGGCAGAAGCCTTTCGATTGCTTCAAGGCTTGTTTGAAATCTGGATCCTGCGCAAAGAGGCATGCAGTGGTATAGAGGTACCGCGTCTCCCTGTTCTCGATCTGTTCGCAAATCAGGCAATGTGGTGTCCGGGAAAGGAGCGCTTCATCGAAAATGGCGACCGCTTTGTCGGTTTTCCTTCCCGCTTTCGCTTCCAGCAGGTTTTTCATGGATTTTCCCAATGCGCTTCTGGTCTCGGAAAGATAGGTCTCGGCTATCAAGCCAAGGCCTTGCGGCTTCCCCGCTTCGATCAATTTCCCAAAATGGTGTTGGCAGAATCCGTTTTTGTTCACTTTCACCCGGGTTTCCGGATTCATCACCGAAGGTCCAAGATAGAATCTTACACTGTCGGCTTCCGCCTGCGTTTTGAGATCACAAAGGTAGCATTCGCTTCCTGTTTTGATCGCATCCCACACGGGGATGGTTTCCAATTGGATTTTCATGGATCCTCCAATGCATACAAAAAGGCCCATGGCTATCAACCATGGGCCAGACTGTTCAACGCTTTGCCAACGCTTCAGCCACTTGGGCGATATGCGGAGCTGTGAAACCGAACCGTTCGGTCAGGTAGGCAAGATTACCGACTTCACCGAATTCCTCACCGACATTGACGAAATCCATCTTCACCGGATTGGTCTTCGCCAAGAAGGCTGCGATCTCTTCACCGACGCCGCCGGCATATCTGCCGTTCTCGCAAACCAGCACATGCCCGGTTTTTGCGGCGACTTTGGCGATCAGGTCGGTATCCAGCGGACGAATGGTATGCAGGTCGACCAATGTCGCCTTGATGCCTTTCTCCGCCAACAGTTTCACGGCGCCTTCCGCGACGTTGACCATGACTTCCCCGGTCGCGATGATCGCAAGGTCTCCACCTTCATGCAGCACAATGCCCTTGCCAAGCTGAATCTTCGTGCCGACCGGATAGCGGTGGCTGGAAGTCTTCCTGCCCGTCCTGGTATAGGAAAGCTTGCCGCTTTCATAAATCTGGGCTGTCAACTCATACATGCTCTGTTCGTCGCTCGGATCGATGATGATGGTGCCAGGCACCTGTCTCATCAACGCAATGTCCTCAAACGGCATATGAGTGCCGCCGTTGTATTGGGCGATGACCCCGGGGTCACTGCCGATCAAGTGGATCACTTGGTGGGCATAGGCGACGGAAAGATAGAATTGGTCGAATGTCCTGCGGCTGGCGAAACATCCGAAACTGTGGACGAATGGGACGAATCCCATCGAAGAAAGGCCGGCTCCCACTGCGACCATATTCGCTTCCGCGATGCCGCAATTGAAGAACCGTTCGGGATACAGCTTCTGGAAGCTCTCGCTTCCGATGCAGGAAGACAAGTCAGCGTCAAGGAAGACAATCTCCTTATGGACCGCCGCCAGATCATTGATGGACGCCATCAAGGCATCACGCATAAACGGAATGTCTTTCGTATCTTTCATGCTTTCACCCCTTCTCTCGCATACAGCGCGGCGACCGCTTCCTTCGCCTTCTCTTCATTGAATGCCATGCTGTGGTTCTTCGTGGTGTTCTCACCCGGAATGAACCCATGGGCTTTCTGTGTATCCATGATGATCATATGCGGTCTTCCCTTCTCGGCCTTGGCTTTCTGCACCGCATCATCAAGCTGTCTGAAATCATGACCGTTGATCCTCTGCACATGCCAGCCGAACCCAAGCCAACGGGTATCGATGTTGTCCATGTTGACGATATCCTCGGTCGGCCCGTCCAGTTGCAGACGGTTGAAGTCCGTGAAAGCGATGAGGTTGTCCAGTTTCCACTGTGCGGCAGTCTCCGCCGCTTCCCACACCTCGCCTTCCTGGCTTTCTCCATCACCGACAACGGCGAAAGTGTTTGTGTCCTGGTGTTTGATTTTCTGTCCAAGGGCGATACCAACGGCAGCGCTGATGCCTTGGCCGAGCGAACCGCCGGTGAAATCAATCCCTGGTGTCTTGGTCATATCGCAGTGGGAAGGAAGTTTCGTTCCACCTTGGTTGAGAGTCATCAACATCTCTTCGGGGAAATACCCTTTGCTCGCAAGTGTGGCATATACCGCAGGACCCGCATGCCCTTTGCTGCAGACAAACCGGTCGCGGTCCTCTTTTTTGGGGTTTTTCGGATCAATACGCATCTCATAATAATACAGATAGGTAAGCAGTTCCACGATAGACATGCTCCCGCCGATATGGCCGGAACCGAAATGTCCGATCTCCATGATGGTCAGTTTCCGGATTTCCAGCGCTTGCAATTTGAGTTTCTCTACATCCAACATTCGATTCTCCTCTTTATGTATAGGCACCTTATATAGTGTAGCATACATTGGAAAAAGAATCAGCACAACATTATTTTCACTCAGAAACTAATTAATTCCTGTTGACACCGGTATTATTAATTGCTAATATCAATAATTGTTACTAACAAATATTATCGGAGGTGTTCATGATCGATTTCTGCTCATTGCGGCATCTTCTGCTCGATATCCAGAAACTGGAAGATGCAATTGAAAAGAAATACCATCTGACATTCATGCAGGCATCCGTGCTTTGCGCGCTCGACCATCATTTTGAAGACGGCAAAAGCATTGCCTGCCAGATGGGTATATCGCCTTCGCGCATGACCAGGTTGCTTGACGTGTTGGAAGGAAAAGGATTGGTGATGCGTTCAAGTTCTACCGTTGATCGGAGAAACAATATCGTTACGCTTACGCCGGAAGGTGAGAAATACTTGGCTGTCATCAAGACAACCGACATCCCCATTCCGGCTTATATCAGGGAAATACTCAAAGGAGGAATGGACACATGAACGGAAAAACCTATGTAGTGGTCGGCGGAGTGGCAGGCGGAGCGGGAACCGCGGCAAGGTTGCGCCGGCTGGATGAGACCGCAAGGATCATCATGTATGAGAAGGGACCCTATGTCAGTTTCGCGAACTGCGGGCTTCCTTACTATGCGGGCGGCGTCATCGAGGAACGTCAGCGGCTTCTGGTCACCAAACCGGAAACATTCAGCAATGTCTTCGGAATCGAAGTGCATACCGGCACAGAAGTCCTGTCCATCGACAAAGCGAAAAAAGAAGTGCTCGTCCAAAACCAGGATGGAAGCCAATCACGTCAAGGTTACGATGTGTTGGTCCTCAGCCCCGGCGCGAAACCGTTTGTCCCTTCCCTTCCCGGAGTTGATGACCCCGCAGTCCTGCAGGTAAGGAACATTCCGGATATTGACGCTGTCGTCTCCCGGATGGCCGATGCGAAGAAAGCGGTCGTCGTTGGCGGCGGTTTCATCGGTCTGGAGATGGCGGAAAACCTGGCGGGGAAAGGAATCAACGTGACTTTGGTGGAAGCGGCAGCACAGTGCATGATGCCGCTGGACTATGATATGGCCGTGTATGTCCACCAATCACTCCGAAACCATGGCGTTGAACTCCGGCTTTCCAGCCCGTTGCAGAAAATCGTAAGAAACGGGAAGCATGTCGACGTGGTGCTACCCGGCGAAACCATCACTGATGCCGATCTGGTGATCCTCTCCATAGGAATAACCCCTGATTCCCGCATCGCGAAGGAAGCCGGGCTCTCCGTCGATGCGAAAGGGTACATTCTGGTCAACGGAAATTTCCAGACCAGCGATCCCAATATCTACGCCATCGGGGATGCCATCGCATATCCCTCTCCGTTCACCGGCAAGCCGTGGGCTGTCGCTTTGGCTGGTCCGGCCACAAAATGGCACGGTTGTGCGCCGATGCCATCGTGCTTGGGAAACCGTCCTCCCCGTATCCTGGTACTTTTGGCACCTCGGTGGCGAAAGTGTTCGATCTTGCCGCGGGAAGCGTCGGACTCAATGCAAGGACTGCGGCAAAGGAAGGTCTGCAGTTTGGTGTGGCTGTCACTCATGCCGCTGATCATGCGTCCTATTATCCCGGTTCCACCCAGATGACCGCAAAAATCGTGTACGAGAAACCGTCAGGCAAATTGCTTGGAGGCCAGGTGGTTGGTTACAACGGAGTGGACAAGCGGATTGACGTCCTTTCCGTCTTGATAGCCCATAACGGGACCGTCGCCGACCTTGCCGCATTCGAGCAAGCCTATGCGCCACCCTTCAACAGCGCGAAGGATATCTTGAACATGCTTGGTTTCATCGCTTCCAACGACTTGATGGGGCTCGATCATCTGATCGATTACCAGAAAGCTGAGGAAATGCTGCATGCAGGAGCGGTCTTGGTTGATGTTCGGACCAAAATGGAATTCTCCCTTGGTTCCATCCCAGGCGCCATCAACTATCCTCATGCGGAATTGCGGAGTCATTTGGATGAACTGCCAAAAGACAGACCAATCATCCTCCTTTGCGCCATTGGGCTCAGGGGGCATATCGCTGGCAGGATCCTTCTGCAAAGGGGATGGAAGGAAGTGTACAACGTGACCGGCGGCTACAAGAGCTGGCATGCGGTGCTTCAGGAGAAAGATGCCGTGACGTTGAAGAATGAGGGTACAAACATGGAAAAGAAACAGGATGTGGTGGTGACTTTGGATGCGTGTGGCCTGCAATGTCCGGGACCAATCGTCTCGTTGAAACAGAAAATGGACACGCTCGCCTCCGGTGACACGCTGGTGGTGAAAGCGACGGATCCTGGTTTCCAAAGCGATGTGCGGTCCTGGTGCTCCATGACGGGAAACAACTTGGAAAGGCTGTCCTGTGACAACGGGGTTTTCACAGCGACCATTGTGAAAGGGGAAAAGAAGGAAGCATGCTCCATTCCGAGCTGCACCAAAGCTGCGACAATCATCGTATTCTCCAATGACTTTGACAAAACCTTGGCCTCGTTTGTCTTGGCCAATGGGGCGGCAGCCTCAGGCAAGCCGGTGACGATGTTCTTTACGTTCTGGGGACTTTCTGTCCTGAGGAAAAAACCGACCCACAAAGTGAAGAAGGATTTCATGGGGAAAATGTTCGGCGCTTTGTTGCCCAAGAACATGGATGATCTTTCGCTCTCCTCCATGAATTTCTGCGGTATGGGTCCGAAAATGATGCGGAGCAGAATGAGAAAAAAGCAGGTGGACCAACTGAGGACGATGTTCGAGACGGCAAAGGCGAATCACGTGCGTTTCATCGCATGCCAGATGTCGATGGATATCATGGGCATCACCAAAGACGAATTGCTTGATGGCGTCGAGGTGGGCGGTGTCGGCACTTACATGGGAGAAGCCAGCAAAGGCGATGTGAACCTGTTCATTTGATTCATGCCTTGTGGACTCAAGGTCATTTCGCTACAATGGCAACCGTTATCCAACATCGATAAGGAGTTGCCATAGTATGCGAATGTCCTCAATGTTTGCCAAACCTTGCGTGAAGCTCCCAATGGAGCCGACTGCAAGGGATATGAATACCTGCTCAGGGCTGGATTCATCAACCAGATGGGTGCCGGCTTGTTTAATCTGTTGCCGTTCGGGTTCCGCTCCAACACGAAGATTGAGACCATCATCCGTCAGGAGATGGATGCCATTGGAGCCCAAGAAATGCTGATGCCTGTAGTCAATTCAGCCGATATCTGGAAGGAAACCGGCAGGTTCTACAGCATAGACAAGGAAATGAGCCGTTTCAAGGATCGTGTGGGACGTGACATGGTGCTTGCCATGACTCATGAGGAAGCAGTCACGGATGTGGCTGTGGATGAGATCGACTCCTACAAGAAACTGCCGCAACTGGTCTATCAGATCCAGACCAAATGGCGTGATGACCCGAGACCTCGCGCCGGTCTCATCCGTGTCCGTGAGTTCACCATGCTTGATTCCTATTCCTTTGACAAGGATGCGGCGGGCTTGGACAAAGTGTATGCCGAGCATTACAAAGCGTATTTTAGGATTTTCGGCAGATGCGGTTTGCCAGTGGTCGCCGTCGGCGCGGATTCCGGCATGATGGGCGGAAAGATCTCCCATGAGTACATGTACCTCTCCCCCGTCGGGGAAGATACCATCATCATCTGCCCGAAATGCGGTTACACCGCAAACAGGCAGGTCGCTGCCTTCCAGAAAGAGTATACCCCAGAGGCAATGAAGCCGCTGGAAAAGATCAAGACTCCGGAATGCAAGACCATCGACGAACTGTGCGATTTCCTGAAGATTGACAAGAAAAAGACCGCGAAGGCTTTGTTCATGGTCGGCACGTTCATTGATCCCACCAATGGTGCGGAACAGGACAAGTTGATCGTCGGCATCGTCCGTGGCGATATGGAAATCGAAGAGAGCAAGTTGCAGAACGTGGCCAAGTGCAATTCAATGCGCCCCGCCCATGTTGAGGAAATCCTGGCAGGCGGCATGGTGCCCGGTTTTGGTTCCCCGATCGGAGCCAAGGCTGAGGTCATCAAGATCATCGATGACTCGGTCGCCAAGAGCAACAATATGGTCGCTGGTGCGAATGAGGAAGGATACCACCTCCTCAACACCAACTACGGCAGGGATTATGAAGGTACGGTCGCTGATATCGCCAGCGCCGCGGAAGGATATCTCTGCCCCGTCTGTGGAGAGCCTCTCCATTGTTCGAAAGGTGTTGAAGCGGGAAACATCTTCCAGCTCGGTACCCGTTATAGTTCCGCCATGAACCTGTATTTCCAAGATGAAGGTGGCGAACGCAAACCGGTCATCATGGGAAGTTACGGTATCGGCGTAGGACGTCTCCTTGCCTGTCTTGCCGAGGAATACCATGATGACGCTGGTCTGAAGCTCCCCATCACTGTCGCTCCGTACCAAGTGCACTTTGTCAGTTTGGCGAAAGATCCTGAGGTAGGGGAAAAGATTTATGACGAATTGCAGAAGGCAGGCATCGAAGTGCTGTTTGATGACCGGAAGGAATCGGCCGGCGTCAAGTTCAAGGATGCCGATCTGATCGGTTTGCCCATCAGGATCACCATCGGGAACAGAAGCCTGCAGAACGGCAAGGCGGAAGTGAAACTCCGCAACGCTCTGGACACCACCATGGAATTCGATTTGGACAACCTGACCGGTGAAGTCAAAGATTTGATCGCCAAGCTCGAAAAAGACATCACCGACAAGATGGTCGTCAAGGAATGGAAGCACTGAACACCCCACGTTCTTGAGTAAAAACAAAGCCCAGCGCTTTTCCGACGCTGGGCTTCTCTTTTTCCCCCGTACGCAGAACTCTTTTCCAGGCCTCTTTCCTCATCCCGCCGTGCAAAAGCGGAAAGCTTTCCGTCGAGGACCTTTTCCGGAACGAACTTCTTCGCTCCCTTCTGATGCTTCAACCATACAACATTCTGTTCGATGTGCCTATGTACTTTTCATTAATTTCTTTATTTATAATAATTTGAAAATGTCAGATGTACAGGGACAGGTGAGGCAAACCTCTAACATGCAACATATCCCTTCTCACTTCTCCCATCTCCCCTCTTCCAACTTCTCACATCAAAAAACCTCATTGCAACGCGCCATTCTCGCTTTCCCGTACAAAGTCGTTTATGTCAATCCTCTTGTTCTGACAATTGTATGTATCTCTTCTTCCCGTTTGTTCTGTCAAAACCAAATTGCCGAGACAAATAAAAACCCATCCCATCGTTTTGCCGACAGAAGGAATCGGCAGTCAGAAAAGGCACATCAGAAAAACAGGTAATAGGTTGCCGATGATTGTGCGCTGCACATCATCCAACAAGTCAATCCGGCATTGACGAACGCTCCAAGCCACATGCTTTCCGTCTGGTTGTAAAACTTCCGGGAAAGCACGGACCATCGCAAAAGCGGACAAAAGAAATTCACCTCATGAATACAGGCTTCCTCAGACAGGATTCGGTATTCTACCCTTCAGGAAAAGCCACAACGGATTACCTCGGCTCTTCTCACCAAAGATTTCCATCAAACAGATGGAGATATCGTTTCTCTTGCTGCTTACGTTTCTTTGTGCACATACAGGCATATATGGCATACAGGATGGTGCCGATGATGTCCAACTTGGCGAAAAGATCGGGATGGCGGGTATAGAAGGTCAAGCCTTCCTTCTGCCCTATTGGCACCTCATAGAGACGCCAGCCTTTGGCAAACGGTTCCATGGGTTCCACCACATCACCCTCAGGAGTGATGAGACAAGTGATGCCGCTGTTGGTGCCTCGTATCAAAGGCCTCCGGTTTTCCACCGCACGGAAGATAGCCAAGGTCATGTGCTGCATTTCCGCGGCTACCGAACCGGACCAACTGTCGTTCGTGAGGTTGACCAGCATATCCGCACCGTTTTGCACAAATCGGGCGTTGAGATCACCGAAAATGTCCTCAAAACAGATGGGAGTGGAAAACTTTACCCCATCATAGGAGAACACCGTCTGCTCTGTTCCCTGTTCCCACCATTTGTAATCGTTCTTCTTCAGGAGCTCATACAGCCTCGGGAATTCCTTCCCGTAGGGGAAATACTCCGTAAAGGGGACAAGATGTTGTTTGCGGTACGTACCGAGAATCTCACCGTTTCCGAACAAGATGACCGTATTGTAGGTTTTCCAGTTCCACGAACCGTCATTCAGGAAAGGAGGAAGATCTTTGTCTTTCACCAATCCTTCTGGATTCCCGGTGACAAGCGGCACCGGCAGGTTTTTCCCGAAATTGACGAAATCCTCGACCAGTGCCGATGTCAGGTAATTGCTGGGGTGCTCGGTATGCCAGGATACCGAAGGCACGAACGCCGTTTCCGACCAGAGGATCATATCCGGTTTGGAAGCCAGAGATTCAAGGCTGGCATCCTTCAAAACCTGGTAGTTCGTCTTGTAGGTCTCATAGCCTCCTTTCCAACTGTCCGCAGAATGCTGCACAGCCGCTATACGCACCACCCTCTGTGGTTCTTTGCGTGAATAATATGCAGAGGTGCATATACCGAAACACAGTTGAAAAGTGAGCAATACAAGATAGATGCGGATGTCTATCTGATACCATTGCAGGTTTTCCCGGTCAGAAACCAATGCGGCAAGCCACGTCTGAGGAATGACCATCATGAAGATGATGCCCCAAATACCCGTGATAGATGCTATTTGTATCAGTATATTGCAGGAATAGATAGCGGAAGCGAGATTCCCGTATGGATACCCTAAGAACCCCAACTGCGTGATGTAAGAAAATGCCACAAACATCATTCCTTGCAGCAAGTACCCCCGTTTCCCACCAACGGCATGCCCAAACTTCAAGACAGGAAACAGGAGCATGTATTGGAAAGCTTTCAACGTCGGAGCTATCAAAATAGCCAATGGATGGAAAGTCTTCAACCAGTAATTGTAGAACAAGTAGAAGGTGAAACCATAGACGGCGCCTTCAAGCCATACGGTTTTCCAGCTCGCCTTGTTGATCACATAAAAGAGAGGTATCAAGGAAACAAATGCCAGTACGCACCACCCTTTGGTACTGAGGAAACTGGGAAACGACAAGGCATAAAAAAATGCGGAAACCAACAGAATTCCGATTTCCCCAAAGCATTTTCCTATCGCATGTTTGAAGCCATGCATACTACCAAAGTAGTCATCTTGGGGAAAAAGGGAAAGAGCCGTGCAAAAAAAAGATACCACAAGGTCTCCCCTGTGGTACCATCGCTTCGATTTCAGATCTTAGTTTGCGCCAAGCTTCTTCAGCTCGTTCACAATGTAAGTCCTCTTCTGGCTTTTTGCATACTCAAGAACGGAATGGCCCTGATAGTCACGGGCGTTGATGTCAGCACCTTTGTTGATCAACTCGGAAACCACACGGGTCTCGGGATTGGAATTGACCGCCATGATGAGCGGGGTCTCGCCAAGATAGTTGCGGGCGTTGAGATCGGCGCCGGCAGCAAGCAAGGCATCAATGATCTTCGGACTGGTGCTTTTGTTCGCAGCCAGATGAAGAGCATTGGAGCGGTACTTCGGCTCCGCTTCCTGAATGTCAGCACCAGCGGCCAGCAGGGCGTTCAACACAGCTACGCTCGGATTATACTGGGAAGCGAGCATGATCGGAGTCATTCCCCATTCGTTTTGCGAATGGATATCCGCACCATCCTTCAACAGAGCCTTGATTTCAGAAGCTTTGGTTGCGGATACTGCCGCTGCCAAGAGCTTTTTATTAAGACTTTCAACACTTTTTGCCATTTGTTTTTCTCCTTGTTAATTCTGTTAGGAATTACAGTTAGTATCTATGAGTATTTCAAAATACTAAAAAAAAGTATAGAGTTTCACACAAAAAATTACCTTTTTAAGAAATTTCACATTTTTGATGTATAACGCAAAAATAATAACAAATTTTTATGTTTTATGGTTTTTATACGAAGGACAAAACTACAAAATATAGAATAGCCATAGAAAAGAATTACCACAAGGTTTTACCGAATTTCTCTTTTTTTGAAGACATTCCTCTTCCGTATTGTCTCATTCTCATCTCTGTCCTTCTGTGGTATACTCCCAACCATGGTGACAAACTCGATCCTTAAAGAAATCCCCAAGGTAGAATTACATGACCACCTTGACGGCGGGCTCAGGGTGCAGACGGTCATTGATCTGGCAAAAGAACAACAGATATCGTTGCCGTGTGATACATCGGAAGAACTTCATGACTGGTTTGTCCGTGGAGGCAAGCAAAAGAACCTCCATTTGTATCTTGATACCTTCGCGGTGACTACAGCAGTCATGCAAACCGCTGACTCCCTGTATCGTGTCGCTTTCGAGGCGGTTGAGGATCTCGCGGCAGAGAACGTCTGCTATGCGGAAATCCGTTTCGCCCGA
>Ga0268356_10753_pt1 | contig 15548 bp, 18 predicted proteins | sample BioMet10_FD_194415 | JGI IMG/M metagenome (GOLD analysis project Ga0268356, IMG submission 194415) | Sewage microbial communities from Oakland, California, United States - Biofuel 10 (PacBio Assembly) | ecosystem: Engineered > Wastewater > Sewage > Unclassified | place: USA: California | collected...
CTGGGCATACCGGCCGGCATGCACTCAAAGGACAATACCTCCTTGTCCCGAAGGATGCAAACGTATCGTCAGTTCCCGGGCATATCCGGATTCTCCCCATGAGCGCGTTTGGATTCAGCGATGGCGAACTCATCTGGCTTACGAAAAAGAAGGGCGTGAAACACTACGCACAGACAGAAATGCCGGCAAAAGCGGTAGCTGCCAGTACTGCCTGCGAGCCGCACGCAGCGTAAGAGCAACCCTTCCGCTTTCCATACTTTTTTCCGGTATTTCACACGTGATTTTCAAAACAGCTGAACGTTACCTGATCCTGCGTTCATGGAGGATTTCTTTTAAAAAAATCCAGAGCCTCATTTCAGCCAAGGATAATATCAATAACATTCAGATAAATTGTTGTAAATGTAATAAATTTAACTTACATTAATTATCAAATGATCATAGTTAAATACCGTTTTTTATAATGAATATGATGGCATGGTGGTTTGATCCCAGTGAAATCGATCCGCCACTGCACACAAAGCCAATTTTCTGTACCAGAGGAAAGAACATGCATTATCTGAAACGTATGGCAAGAAAAAATGGCGAAGATGCTATCTCACCGGTAGTTGGCGTGATGCTGATGCTGGTCGTGACAATCATCATCGCAGCGGTCGTCAGCGGATTTTCGGGAGGCCTTATGGGTGACCAGAAAAAGGCCCCTTCACTGACAGCGGATGTAAAAATTGTTAACAGCGGGTTTTATGCTTCCAGTATTTTCCAGATGGATATACTTTCTGTTACAGAACCCATCTCGACCAGCGATCTTAAACTGGTGACCATTTGGTCAAACAGCGCTGGATACCAGGGCGGCGCAGAAGTAACCAAAGCACATAATGTCTTTAATTGGAACGGTGCGGGTTTCCCGGCTGCAGCAACGGCCCCTTGGGGATATGGACAGGGCGTTAAGAAGTTTAATACAGGAAAGCCAATGGAGGCCGAACAGCAGTTTGGCAACTACACACTTATCGGAGGAACCACTATGTTTGCTTATCCTGCCGGCCAGTCAGGAGGATATATGACAGGAAATAGTACTGCCGGTTATGGTGTCGTGACCAATGGTGAGTATTCAAACTGGGTCTACAACACAGATCCGACAACCGGTCATGTTGATGGAATGCAGGCAGTCCTCGGCAACAACTGGGAAACCCTAAAGACCGGGGATCTTGTGACCGTTAAACTGGTCTACGTACCAAGCGGTATGACGATATTTAAGAAAGATGTGGTGGTGAGCTGAAATGACGACCAAGAATTCAATGAGGAATGCTGCAGTTTCACCGGTTGTCGGGGTAATGCTGATGCTGGTCGTAACGATTATCATAGCAGCACTTGTATCGGCATTTGCCGGAGGGATGGCAGGGTCACAAAAAGCAACACCATCGGTTGTTCTCCAAGGAGAATACAGCCAGTCAAGCGGAATGACCATAACACATGCTGGTGGTGATCCGGTTGCACTGTCTGAAGTAACCTTTGTAACTGTTCCATCCGAACTCATGGGATCAGACGCGGGCAAATTTGCCTATGCATTCCCCAAATATATCCTCCGGCAAAATGATCAATCCAAAACTCCTGTAGTTAATCAGACAACTGGTTTCTACCAAAAGCCATCATTTGCTGCCGGAGAAGTACTGCTGATCAATCAAACGGATTGCAATGATTACGCTACGGATGATCAATTATCGACATCCTCCAAGCAAAACCAGGTTGTTCTTGGCAAGGTGAATGTCAACGCGCAGGACAATTGGGGCGCCGTAGTTTCAACTGATCCGTCCGACAAGTCGGTCTACTTCCGGGCCTACGAGTTTTCGAACCCGAGCAACATCGGGAAGTATTTCTATCTTGAACTGCACGATGCCAAAGGGAACCTTATCACAAAAGCAAAGATCCCTATCTCTGCGTGAGAAAAACCAATACCTTTTTCCTCTTTTTAACCGTCCACCAGGATCTATTAAACTGAAGACACACCTAAATTATTTTCAGATCGTGGTTACAAATGCAATGAGTTTGAGAAACTCCGATATTATCTCCCACAGGTCAGACTCCTGTAATGGCCCTTTATAAAAGCATTCTCCATTTCCCTAGATCTCTTGGTGGGGGGGCATCAGGCAAGCAGATCCCCGATTTGTTAGGGCCATATTAGCGCAATATGACTCTTTCTCATAAAAACCAGAATCCGGGGCAATATAACCCATGTTTTTTTCATTTCCGCAGGTAATCCGTATGAATTCCGCAGTTTTTCGGGTTTCCGAAAAATGATAACCGAAAGATAAAAACCCCAAATTACTCCCTGTTTGCCAAAATACGCCCGATTTGAAAAGGAGGCAGGTAATGGGGGATGCACTCTCCCAAAGGATACACCCTCCGACGAAGGATGATCGGGCAGTTCAGTCCGGGACAGGTTCTTTTTGATCCGTCCCCTCAGCACCCGGCCGTTCTTTCTCCCGTATCACCTCCTTTTTTGGGCACGGAGATTTCTGTAAAAGGATTGTCCCGTCACGGTCAAGCTCGCACAGGCCGGTATCGCAGACCTTAAAAACCGCCAGCAGTAATCGGGAGAACAGATCCAGAGCTCGCGCGAGATTTCCGCTGATGATGGATACATTTTCAGGCCGGCAAGCTCACCGTATGCTTCCCGGTCCAGCCACTGCGGGGTACAGCGGATGTAGCGCATGCGTTTGATCTTTACCAGAACCAGACACGAGGGGACAGAAATAGAAAAATCGGCAAGCATCCCCGGGCCGCGCTCGTAATACTGAATAAGCCCGCGCTTTTTTGCAATCGGCTCCGCTTCCTCCAGGGCTCGGACCGGGTGCCGGCCCCGCGTCACGCTACTCCTCCGGATGCCCGGTTGAACAGGTACATGAGAAAAATTTTACATACAAAATGAGAAAGCCTTTCCAGTCGGACCAGAATCCAACTCGGGACAACCCAATCCGGATACAAAAAACGTAAGCTGACACTCAGCGCAGAGACCGTCTCCCTCACAGGGTTTGGTTCGATCCCTGAAGAGACCCTAGCCAAAGGAAGATCCGGGCATCATTTCTTCAAATAATCCGTGGAGACGATAACAATTCTTCGCCATGAATCCTGATGGAATCCGAGTTAGTTAAAAAATGTTAACAAAATACAAAGTAAATCTGTCGGGTTTATTATCGGAGTAATACCATACCGGTCTGTCACGTCACAATAAGAAGACCGGGACCTTCAGATACAACGGATCCCGTGAAAGGAAAATTTCCATGAGATGCAACTATTGCGAAAGGGCCTGCGATATTAAGGAAGGACAAAACGGGTACTGTCGGATGTACCGGAACAGCATGGGAACAATTGTGGAGAACTACCCGGACCGGTACCTCAACATCTACCCGGTCTCTGCTGAGTCAATCCCGATGATCCACTTCTGCCCGAACGGGATATTTTTATTGATCAGCACCGTGGGCTGCAACTTTGCCTGCAACGGGTGCATCTCGGAGTTCCAGACCACCCGGCCCGGCAGCCTCCAGGAAGTCCTTGTCCCGCACACACCCGAAGAGATCCTTACCACGGCCCGGGAGTATTCCTGCCGGGGCATCACCTTCTGCCTCAACGAACCCGCGGTCTCGTTTCCCACGTTCCTTCGCGTCGCAAAAGCAGCAAAAGCGGTCGGGCTCCTTGTCGGGTGCTCGAGCAATGGCTACATGACACAGGAAACGCTTCAGGCACTGATCCCGTACCTTGACTTTGTCAACATCGGCCTCAAGGGCTCTTCCGATGAACGCTACCGGGAATGCGGCGCAAGATCTGCCGTCCCGGTGTACCGTAACCTCAAAACCCTGTACGAAAACGGTGTGGCGGTCGAGGTCTCGGTCATGTACATCAACGGGAGGGAACAGGAAGTTATTGGGGCAGCAGAACGCGTCCGTGCAATCTCGCCGTCAATCCCGTTCCAGGTCATGCGCTTTATGGCAACGCATGAAACGCTCGAATCCATGGCACCGATGCGGGCACAGGGCGAGGCGCTCTGTACTGCCCTGCGAAAATATGTCGATCACGTCTACCTGTTCAATACCCCGGGGACTGCCGAGCTCGATTCGCGTTGCCCTGCCTGCGGCAAAGTCCTCATCCACCGGGTCTTCTTCGGACCCATGGCTGCCCGGACCCTTGCCTGCCCATTGGACGGGACATGCAGCTGTGGGTACCGGTTCCCATACAAAGGGACAATCGACCCGGTCTTTGAAGGGGATGTCCAGACGCTCGGGGGCTACCGGTCCATTATGGGGGCACAGGTAGTGAGCGGCATCCTTGCCACGCTCGGCGTTACCGATGAAAAAGTGATCGACCGGGTTGCAAATATGCTGATCATCAACGGGGTACCTCACCGATTTTTCCGCGCACTCCGGCAGCATCGGGGCCTGGCTCGACATGGTCCGGTACCTGGCCACTCTTGTTCACCGGGAAGATCCGGCAGACCGGATCTGCCGGTATGTCCTTGGCGTCAAAGACGATGTGCAGAAAAAAACGCCGGCAACCGGTAAACCCCGGGTCTATACGGCATTCGGCCATCCGCTCTTTCCGGTATACGCAACAAAACCCATCAACGAACTTGTGGAGATTGCCGGGGGTGTCAGCATCAACCGCGAAGAGAACTTTACGGAGAGCAAAAATGCCGAATACACCGTTGAAGAGCTTAACCGGCTAGACCCCGAGGTTATTCTTGTCTCAGGCATGTTCAATCCCACGGACTCCGATTTTACTGCCACCTGCAGGGATCTCGGGGTCCACTGCCGGGCCCTCGATACCGGCCGGGTGTATATCCTCAATGGGCGGTCACGGGGACGGTACCGTCAGCTGGGCACTTGGTCTCATGGATGTGGCAAACTGCCTCCATCCGGACCGTTTCCACTACTCCCTTGAGACCGAACAGGAAAAATACGAGCGTACGAGATGCGACCCGGTCTGTACAGGTGCTGTTGCACCGGAAGGTGTACCGTGACGCGATCCTCGGACAAAACGCCCAAAAGAAAAACAGTGCTGCCGGACCGGGATATCAAAAACTGGATCGACTGCTATCGGGCATGGACAGGACCGGAGGCCGGGGTTCAAAGGATTGGATCGGCTGGCTTCTGGAACCGGGCATGGAAAGAGCGCACAACCGAACGGCCAGAAAAGCCCGAAAACAAAGCGGGCAGGAAAGCGGATAACCGGGCAAAAGCAGTCCTCAACCTGCTCAGCGATTCAGGATTTGGCGTTAGAAATGCCCGTATCCTTGATGTCGGGTGCGGCCCGGGTCCCCTTGCCCTTCCCCTTGCACGGGCCGGCGCAAAGTAACTGCCCTTGACATATCGTCAGAAGCTCTCCGGCATGTACGGGAGAAAGCAGAGGACGAAGGAAATACCATCGAGACGATCGAGTGTTCCTGGTGGGACACGGATATCGATGAACTGGGACTGCGGAACCGGTTTGACCTTGTGATTGCGTCCATGACTCCGTCTGTCAAAGATCTCGAAACCTTCAACCGGGTCGCGGAATGTTCCCGGAGCCACTGTTATTACAGCGGGTCCCTTCCCGTTGGGAGAAACAAGGCCCTTCAGGAGATCTACAAAAACATTCTCGGCCCGGACTTTCCCCCCAAACGTGAGGGCGGTCCATGGTTCCTGTATTATTTCATGTACCTGTACCTGAACAGTTACCAGCCGCTGGTCCGGATCCATCATCACCGGCAGAGAAAAGAGGTAGAATGGAGGGAGGCAGCCGACCAGGCGATCCGGTACGTCGACAGGATAGAACCGTGCACCGCGGCAATCCAAAAGAAAATCCGAAACTATTTCCAAAAAAATCGGTTAACGGCAAAGTCCCGGTGCGTTCCGACGGGTATATAGGGATGATGGTCTGGGACAAAAACGTGCGGCGGAAGTGAGCCCGCTCACGGAAACACTCCGGGATGCCCCGTCCATGCTTCACGGGAATCACCGGGCGTATTGAATCCCTAAAGATACAAAACCGTACCGTTGAAACTGAAAAGGGAAATGAATTGGAAGAATTAAAAAAATATGTTCAATCATTGTATTTAATAATTACACAAGTTAAAATAAGAGGATAGACATGGCTCCGGACATTAATTCGCCCTGTACGGGGACACCCGCCAAGGTACCCTGGGGGAACATACTGGCGCGACCGCTGGAAAACACAGCGTCTCGCCCTGCTCGAATCGCGGAAAGACGAAGGAAAGAGTTTCTGGAACGATAAAAAGCAATAAAAAGCCATTTCATCCGGAACCTGAACGAATGGCGGGAGTTTGCCGAAGCCCGGATCAACGGTATGAGGATCAAAGACGGATCGCGTGTGCTCGACATCGGTGCTGGCACCGGCACCTTAAGCGTCCCGCTGGCTGCCCGAAGATGCACGGTTACGGCAATCGAACCATCGCCGGTTATGGGAGGTGCCCTCCTTGAATACCGGGCGCAGCAAAACACTCCTGAAATTACCATTATCCGGAAGCGCTGGGAAGACGTATCCCTTCAGGAACTGGGGAAACCTTACGATACCGTTGTTGCATCTTACAGTCTCATGGTCAACGATATTGGGGAAGCGGTCGCAAAAATGCAGCAGTGCTGCCGGGGCACTGCTCATATATTCTGGTTTTTGACCCAGCCGCTCTGGGCACAGGTTAATCTAGGGGTCTGGAAACAGATCCACGGCACAGAATTCTGCGGCGAACCGACCGCTGATTGCCTCTGGCAGGCCCTGTACGAGATGGGGATCTATGCAAACCTCGCTGTCGAACCCGGCTGCGACCCTGCACTCTATCCCACAATCGAGGATGCGGTAAAAGAATTCCACGGTCGGATGAACTGCACGACACCGGAGCAGGATGAGATTCTCCGGGACAATTTCACCCGGACGCTCAAAAAAAGTGGTAGGGGATATTTCGTGGACGCTCCGGCACTGGGGGCCCACATCTGGTGGGATGCCAAAAAAAGCAACAGCCCTTCCTAACCCCAAGCTCGTAACGATTCCATAAGAACCACATAGAATATTGCTCTCATAAAGGAAACTAAAAAATGAGAAATAATAGGATTTATATCCCAATCTGCCTGCTCTGTATTCTCCTGCTTGGGGGGGCCCAGGCAACAGGAGAAAACTACATCCTGTGTACTGACCGTGCAGTCAATCCCAGACCGTGTTGCGGTCAGCATCGACGGGACACTGATTGGGGTAACACCGCTCTCTGGTTACGAACTGTCCTGTGGCAACCATACGGTTCTGGTCAGTGCAAACGGCTATGCGGATTTTGTTGCAGAAAAATCACTTGAACGAGGCAATCCCGAAGTTGTTATCGCAAATCTCCAGAGGTTAGACGATCGGGGAACAGTTTATATCACTTCAGATCCTCCCGGGGGTAACCTGTACATCGATGGTGTCCCGAAAGGAAAGACGCCGATCCTCATCGATGCGCTTACCCCCGGCCCCCATGCAGTCCTCATCCGCAAGACAAACTACGAGGATTATACAGATACGGTCACTGCAGATCCGAGCAGGATCCCGGAATACCATGAATCCCTCATCCCACTCCCACAAACCGGATTTCTCGGTATTGTTTCGGTCCCGAATAATGCAACAGCATACATCGACGGTGCAGTATTCGGGACGACCCCCACGAGGCTTTTGAGGATATCGGCAGGAAACCACCAGCTCCTTATCCAAAAACCCGGTTACAGGAATTATACACAGACTCTGGCAATTGCAGGGGGAAGTTCCGGCCTTGTCCAAGCAGACCTTGAAAAAGTTCCGGATGACGGGACACTTGTCGTGGATTCGGCCCCTTCGGGGGCATCGGTATACTTAAACGGCATCTACAAGACAGTGACACCGGTCACCTTCGAGAATATGCCGGTGGGGAATTATACTCTGGAGTTTCGGAAACTCAATTACACATCGCAAAATATCACGTTCTCCCTTAATGGCGGTGAGACACGCGAAGCATATGCGTGGCTTACAAATGGCCCACCGGACCCAAGCCAACCTTTCATGCAGGTCTACAATGAGGGCCAGAACATATCCGACGATGTAACCGGGGGTGAGCCGGCCGGATCTGTTATCGGGAAATCCTATCAGTGGTACGCACAAGGTCATTTCCAGTCCATTACCCTGCATATTCCGGAGAGCCTGTACACGTATTACAAGAGTCAGCCTCACTTTACCAATATAACCTCATTAAAACTGTATACCTTAAGTGACGAGGACCAGGTCTATCTCCATGATCTGATCGGACAGCTTAAGGATACGAGCGGGAACAAAATCTTGCAGCCCGCAATGACTACCACAATGTGGTGACGTTTGTCCAAGGAATACCCTATGCACTGCATACGGATCCGGCAACCGGCCAGACTACGACAGCAGCGAACGATTATTGGAAATATCCGGTTGAAACTTTAGCAGAGGGAAATGGTGATTGTATTGACGATGCAATTCTTGCTGGTGCACTCCTCAAAGAGATGAACTATGATGTCGCAATCGTGGTATTACCACAGGTCAGCGGAACTTCTGCCGGTCACGCGGTTGTAGGGATTGCATGTGAAAACTGCAATGGGTATTACTATCCTGTCGATGGCAAGAAATATTATTACCTCGATCTTACCGCATCGGGACTGCCTCTCGGCAGTATGAATTATCCCGGGCAGGCCGACACATATGCACATACTGCAGCGCAAGTCCTTGTGCTCTGATTTGACGGGGTATGGTGAAAAATGAAGAATACGACACGGGAATATGGGAAAAATAAATGTAAGAGGAGTGCGAAAAACATGAATTTTTCGGGGACAATCGTCATCGTACTCCTTTTTTTTGCTCGGCACAACGATCATTTCAGCCGGGTGTATTAAAAATGCCCAGCATCTCATAGGTGATGAAGGATCTGCAGCAGACATAGATTCCGGGGTTAGTGAGGCTGCAATACCAGACGTTACAAACAACTCCCACACCCATTCCAATTCCTGAGATTACCCCGGCAAAATCGGAGATTGTTCAGGAAGTCACGCCATTTACAACCCCGGACCCCTACCCGATTATCCACGGGACACGAATCAATTCCACACCTCAGTACGCATTCCAATACCGGCAGCCGGAATTTTCAAAGACCTATACGCTGACGGGAAATGCCTACGGCCTTATGGTAAATGTTGTCCAGGGTCCGCTCTATATACGGTATACGATTGAGCCAAAATACGACTGCCTTAAGGATCCGGACACTTGTCGGGGAACTGTTCTTGTCCCGGTCAACCGGCCATACATGACAATTACAGTTCGGGATAATCAGACCCAGCAGATCGTTGCAGAAGATGGTTACGGCAGGGAATACAGTTCAGATATAGGACACTATCATTTTACGGGCACAGTCTCCAGTGAGGACAGCTCAGAAACCCAACCGTATGATTCTTACCCGGGGCCCCGTTATATCCCGGTATACAAAGAAGGACAGTTCCAAATTACCATCGAAGGTAACTATCTCGATACAACCGTAGCGATCATCACCGGTACTTCCCCCAATCCCCTTGATGCAATGGAAAAAAGTTCTGCGGGAACTACCTCTACAACCTCCGATGATGACGAAGATTGGTAAATACTTTCTCTTTTTACTATTCCATGTAAAGCAGCACCCATCTGAAAATCCAATAATCCAATGAATTCCCCAGTTGCGAAAAAATCATAGTACGCAGGATTTAAGCTCTCTGAAAGAATCCAGACAAATACCGTTTTCCCAAAGATAAAATGTATTGATTAATACATAAAGAAAATTTAAAACATTAAGTAAATATGACCGCACCCCCCCATGCATCACAAATATGAATAATTGTGCTCTGTAGAAAACCTTCCAGATAACAAACTGTAAGAATCTGTGGAGGTTACAGACAATCATTTTGTTAGCAATTTCTTTGGTCTGACTGAGGAACCTCCGCGCTTTAAGATCGCCATTGAACTTTCTTTTCAGAACGGAGAATTTGGTTTCCACGAGTTGACGTCGTGGATAAACAACGTGATTGAACAGTGTAGCCATTTCCTGACGGTAGGTACCTCCAACGATCTCGTTATTCCAGGAACGGATTGGGATAACTGAATTGGCGTGAAGATATTTGCGAATCAGCCGGTGAATAGCTTCAGAATCGTATCCTTTGTCCATGACGTAACACTCGGATTTTCGGAGTTTGTGACATTGCCGAAGTAATTTCTCCGCATGTCGGGTGTCATGGACCCGACTGTTCGAGGAGATAAAACCGGTAATTACCTGTTGTTCGGTATCAACTGAAATCGACGCTTTCAGGAACTGTTTGCGGAGTTTCCCGGTTCGTTCTGAAAAATAGTGGCTGCAGTACCCACTGGTAAACCCGGATGAATCTATTGCGGTTATCGGAATTTTAGCGTCATTGGAATAGAAAAGGTTCACCGTTTTCTTGAACGCCAATCGAAGATACAGAGATTTGATCCGGCAGAGGAATTTCTGGAGCGTGGTGAAGTGAGGGATGGTTGAAAGGGTCAGGATTTCCTGAACTTGTTCCATGTCCCCGATATCCTCGACAAATTCCCGGTAATGTTGGTTCCTGAAGTCCTTGAAGAGAACGAGGATGAGAAGCTGATTCTGGGTATACGTCTTCTTTGAGTACTTGCAGGAATATGGCTTGAGGTGAGTTGATTGTACAACCGATGTCGCGGCTTGGATAAACCTGATATTCCGGCTCGCTGATTTCTTTAGTGTCTCCTCTTCCTTTGATTGCACATCGAGAAAAAGGAGACACTGTACCTTAGATCTTTCGGTCACCGGTACAAGCTCTTTGGATTAGGATTTCAACAGAGCAAATAATTGGATATATTCAATGCAGTTCTACTCCGATCCGTTTTTCTGGAGAGAACGCTGGCGTCAGCTGAAGCTCGCTCACTGCGCCGTGCCAAACTACGGGAATGCAAAAGAATTCTGGGCGGACAAAATGAGAATCCAGACCGTATATATGAAGGACCATGCCAAGCGGAAACAAAGCGACACCGCACGGCTGAACGCAATGAAATCCCCAATGGCAGCCGCGTCCTCGATATCGGTGCCGGGCCGGGAATCTATGCAGTACCGCTTGCCAGACGCAACTGTCGGGTAACCGTTGTCGAACCATCACCGGCTATGCGAAAAGCACTTAAAGAGAACATGCAGGAAAACGGGGTTACCGATATTACGATAATTCCCAAACGCTGGGAAGATATAACAGTAAAAGAACTGGATGGACCGTTTGATGCTGTCATTGCATCGTATTCGCTGACCATGATGGACATTGGCGATGCGCTTGCCAGGATGCAGGCATGTTGTACCGGGACCGTTCACTCTTCTGGTTCATGACATCCCCTGCATGGGTGCAGGTGAATCGGGATCTCTGGCCATTGCTCCACAGCGGAGAATTCCCGGGAGAGCCGACAGCAGACTGGCTCTGGCAGGTCCTCTGCGAAATGGGCATCTATGCAAATGTAGAGGTAGAGACAAAATTCCCCGCCACCCGTGTATGCAACCGTTGACGATGCCATAAAGGAATTTTCCCGGCGCCTGAATTGTACGACTGCAGCGCAGAAGGAAATTGTCAGGAACTATCTCCAGTCAGTCATGCGACAGGAGGAGAACAGCCTGATCCTTGGGAGAGACACATTCGGTGCACATATCTGGTGGAATGCAGGTATAATGTTATGATAATCGGTGAGATGTATCGTATAATGCCCTGTTGAGTGCACGGGAACGACCGAACTATGAAGGATGAACGATATGAGTGAATTCGACGATCTGTTTGCAAAAGCAAAGAATTTCACGGCACATCTGCCCGGGCATTGTTCTCGGGACGCGGCTGACCATTGCAGGGATGAGGGAACTGGGCATGGACCCGAAAAAAGATCGAAAAACCTGATCGTTTACATTGAGATCGATCGTTGCGGTGCCGACGCAGTGCAGGCAATTACCCGGCTGTTCACTCGGCCATCGCAGTCTCAAGTTCAGGGATTACGGGAAGTTTGCCGCAACATTCGTGGACACGCAAACCGGGAATGCCGTACGGGTTTCTATCCACGAAAAAAACCGGGCCGAACACGACAAGCTGCCCCCCGCCGAAGTCATCCGCGTACTATCAGAAGCCCCTGAAACCGGAGATCTTAAAAATCGAGCATGTCCGGCTCACAATCCCCAAAGAAGACCTGCCGGGTTTCCCGGTAGGAAAAGCCATATGCAGCAGGTGCGGGGAACAGGTATCCGACAACCGTCACGTTACCGTAGAGGGCCATGCGTTATGCCGGAACTGTGCCGGACAATCCTATTACGTTGTAATGGAAAATGAGCGCCAATGACAAAGCCGGAATGATATCCTTTTTATTCAGGCAAATAGGGTATCTCTGGAAAGATACGAATTATCTCCAATTACCTAGATCATCAGGATTATTTCCGATTGACGGTATAGTGCAAATATACAGGAGGACTTTTCACTGTCTGCAAAAAGACTGCCGCCATCGTGCCAGGTCTGCCGGCATCTCGCTCCATCGGAGTTAGGCCTGCGCAGCCTATAAAGAAGGGATACCACAGAAGATCCTGTCCGGAACTATTCTTCATACGAGATCGTATGCGGGCGATCACGGAATTACGTTCGGGAAAGCTTCGCCCCGTCTCTCATATTTTATGACCGCTGATCCTCCGGGGGTATGCCTTTTCCGTATTGCTGCAGAGGGTTCCTGTGAGCGATATGTACCGATTATGGATGACTGGGAGCCGGACGAGGAGTTTGTCCGTGACCTCCTTACCGGCGATTTTGTGTTTTGTGAAGTGGAAGGCTGCGAAGCAGAAGCATTCATTGAACAGGCCCGAAAGCAGAAAGATACCATCAACCCATGTACGCTTCAGTTCCGGCAGATGATGTATCAGCATAGCAAGAAAGAGTCCTCGGATTCATCTGGCGAAGATCGGCGTAGAGTAGGCCCTCTGCCAAAAACAGGGCAAAAGACCCTGTTCTCATATTTTCAGGAAGGTGCGAAAAGCACATGCAAACTGTTTTAGTACTCCCGGAAAATCATTTATGGAAGATATACATAACATAAATAGAACTACAGGTGCCGAACGCCATGAACAACGCTCCAGCCTGCGATGAGGGTTTTACACCGGCCTTGAAGCAGCGATTGTGTTGATTGCTTTTGTCGTTGTAGCTGCAACATTTTCGTATGTGGTTCTTGGAGCCGGGTTCTTTACAACCCAGACCGCACAGTCTACCATCCACTCGAGTATCGCCCAGGCCAGTTCAAGTATGGAACTGGTCGGAAATGTGTATGGGGTGAAAGATACCGGGTTGCCAGCAATAACTACCTCAACTATGTTAATGCCACCGTTTCCCTTTCCGCAGGAGGGACTCCTGTTGACGTATCCCAAATGGTAGTATCTTACACAGATGACAATGGAGGTCACAACGCAAACCTGGCGTATGGGGGAATCGGAACTGATGGTGGCACCTGCCCGATAAATTCTGTAACCAATTACGATACATACTGGTGCATCGGACAAAAGATCAATAACGAGACGCAGGGAACCATGCTGGAGAACAATGCACAGATGACTATCATGGTGGGATTACCTCCCACTGCAACACCCCAATACAAGATTCACGATTAATTTCCAGCCTGCTGTTGGTGCAGTCCTCCCGATTACAAGAACCATTCCGGGCAGCCTGAACGCTGTGCAGATACTCTATTGAACATTTTTCGTTTATTTTCGGGTTAACGAACAATATCATAGAAATTGCCCACAGGAAAATACTGCATCATCCCGATTTTCTGTTTTTTAATAAACCGATTTCATTACCCGGCAAATCATGGGCAGCGGTTCTCTTGGAGTATTTACCTACCACACCCCATATCAGGAAACCGAATGCCTACGTCAAGATTACAACAATGAAACGATTTCGGGCTGTTCAAAACCACGCTGGCAAACAGGCCCCACTGTGCCAAAACTACATCTTAAGTAAGAGAAACCGACACCGGGCCGCAATCTGAGGATGATGCGACAGTGCTCATGGTTGATTTTGTCGGTTGTGCGGCCCGATTTGTGTCGTATTTATTACGGTAAACCAATTGCCGTTTCGAGCGAGACTCTGATGTTTCTTCCACTATTCTTGTGTTTGTGTGCATGTGTCCGCTTGGTGCGTGCTTCTCCAAAGGGACAATACATCGTTTGTCCCGCCATAATATAATATTTTCCCTTTAACTTTTCAAGTTGATTAATAAAATTATTTATCTTTTGCAGGAAAAACTGTAATTGACCCCCCATGAACGACGTTCCGTACGTACGATTTGCTATACAGGAACCGGCTCCCCGCCTTCTACCGGTACTTGAGGCTACACTCAACCGCTTACGGCAGGCATATAATAACGGCAGATACCAGCCCGGCACGGATAGAACGGATATATTCTCGAAAGGGATGGATTGCGGTAACCGGCCACAAATCTCGAATGCGGCATTGCTCCCTGTCACTGGCAATTTTCCGGAAAAAATGCCCGGCACGGACACCCCGGTACTTCGGCAGCTGCAATCGCTGATCGGATACCGCTCCTGTCCTTCCCGACCTGAAACTTCCGTTAAGCCCCCGACTCGATTCTTCAGTAAAAACTTGCCGCGCTTTGTGCGCTGTCCCAGCCATTCCTCGGTTGTCCCACCATACGAAGGGAGTGGCTGGCATGCGGGAATGCTGGAGAGCCGGAGACCCGTTTATTCTCGATAACCCGGTTTTTTCCCGGCTGATCCGACCAGACGATATTGTCGCTGTTGCCGGTTTAGGGGGTCGGATTGCCGCAGGTTATGGGAGATCTGCCGCGAACTCCATGTTATCGTACCGGACCCCGGCTCTGATCTCTCCTGCAGCCTTGGAGTGGTAATACGATCTCGGTCGGCCCGACCCGGATCCATTGCCAGCACCGGAAGAGCAAAAGGAAGTCTCTCGGGAATGCGGATGTTGTCCTCATATCTTCATCGATACTGGCCGACGGCAATTTCGAACAATGTCTGGGAGAAGCCAAAAATGCACGGTTGACCGGCCTCGTGGGACTCGGGCGCCTCCCTTATTCCGGATGCCTTCTTTTCGCAGGGGTTTGATTTTATCCAGTCCTGCAGGATTATCGACACACAGCATTTTGAAGACGACTTCATGAACGATTCCCGATCCCCTGGTGGGCTTCTCTGGTTATCAGAAGCAAGTACCATGTTTGTCCGAAAGGACAGAGCCGATTACCACGGGATTCTGGAACCATATATACAGATTGCCAGAATGGGGAACTGTGCAGATAAGGGAAATACACGGATCCGGGGACCCGTGTAAAAAATGCGATATGGTTAATCTACCGCTACCATCACTTCGCTGGACTTGATCACGGCAACGCTTCCTTGCCGACTGCAAGGCCGAGCGATGCCACGGATTTCTTCGTAATAATCGAAGTGAGTACCTGTCCCCCGGGAAGTTCAATGATAACTCAGAGTTTACGCT
>Ga0268356_10319_pt1 | contig 15484 bp, 12 predicted proteins | sample BioMet10_FD_194415 | JGI IMG/M metagenome (GOLD analysis project Ga0268356, IMG submission 194415) | Sewage microbial communities from Oakland, California, United States - Biofuel 10 (PacBio Assembly) | ecosystem: Engineered > Wastewater > Sewage > Unclassified | place: USA: California | collected...
TATTCTCAAAATATGTGAAGTGTGATAGACCATAGGTATAGACAGATATGGATGAGCACGCAAAAACTCAGCTTTCTATTAAGAATTTCTTCGAATTCTCATGGAAAGGTCCTTGCAGGATGATTGAGGATGTGCCGCCAGATCTGCTTAGTGGAGAATAGGTGTGAGCTTGACTTGATCGAGGCGAAGCGATGTAAGTCTGTTGAGCTGCAGCACCTTTTCATTTAGGAAAAGCACGGACAGTTCCAACGGTGATTTGTAATGGAACAGCCTGCGGTGGATAGTTGTTGAGCATATTGGATGCGTAATTGAATGTCATGAGTGGAAGTGATGTACATGCTCAGACCGGGAGGGATGATCTCTCTCAGCTGCTCATGGTTCTCTCGCACTTTCCTTTCTGGTCCGATCTCCTTGGCTCACAGAAATAAATATTGATCAATTGCTCGCAGTCTGCGGATCTGTCTCAATGAGAAGAGGCTCACTGAACTCAGTGCCATTGTCGGTCTTGATCACAGTGAAAGTCTATTGAACAGGTCTGGTCCCAGGAAATCCTTGATCTTGTCGAATACCTTGACGACATTCTTGAGGTCTTGGAAATCAAGAAGGAACTACAGCTGTCAGGTTCGTCCTGGTATATTAGCAGTGTGAGCAGGCATTTCTCCTCTGATCCTTTCTTCCCGATGACGGTTGTCCATCTGCCCATACATTCACAGATGGGTCTCTTTCCATCCTGTCATTGAAGTCCGTCAGTCTCCTCCCGTTGAGGAAATCAGGGTTCTTCGGAATGATCTTTGGCTTGCTGGAAGAACGTGGCGAATAACGGGTCTTGCGCTTGAGGTCGATGTTCTTGACCGGCCAGGGATGAGATGGGCATCGATGTAGCGATATGCAGTCGCTGTCGAGATGTTGAGCCCATACTCCGTTGATGATGACATCGACGGACAGCCCGTTTGTATGCCTTCTGGATGCACGGATGATGGCAGCCATGTCCTTCTCGGATTTCTGGCATCCTTCCTTCCAGGTCAGAGGACGCCACTGGCAGTGATCGATATCCAGCCGTTTCAGCGAGAATAGAAACAGCTTCGGAGCAGTGGCAGTCCGAAAGCTTTGCACAAGCCATTGCATACATCTAGGAGCCATCTGTGAAGAAGCGGGCTGCACACAGGAATGGTTCATCATTGAAGTCAGGGACAGATCTGATTGCAGTTGTCATGCCTGCACTCACAGCACTTGCCAGTGATGCAATCTGGGCACAGCCTGACTTTGGTACAGATGTCCTGAAGACCGCACTTGTTATGCTGGTTGGAACGGACTCTCACAACTGCACGATGTGTCACTTCATAACGGATCGACTTCGGATCCCTGGTTCAGATGAGCAGCGATCGTCTTTAGCTTGATGTCTGGATCATTCAGATCGGATTCAATAGAAAGCCTTTCTTCTCTTGATAATTGTTTATATGTTCTGCCTGTCATAAATAGGCTCCTTTCTCTCCACATAGGCAGCACATCCTTGTCTAGATATCATAAACAGGCACTTTCATTGAGAAAAGTGCACATAAAAGAACTTTCAATAATAATTGAGGTATAATAAACAGCTGTTTGGCGTTCTGCCAACAATAGTATATAATTTCAATGTTTATTCATATAGATTTGGGGAAAGTAAATGAATCCAGGAAATGTGATTGAAATCAGAGATATGTCAAAGAGCTTTAAGGTGCAGTATGACCATGCGAAGACCTTAAAGGACCTTTTAGTATCTCATCATCGGGGGAAGGTCGAAAGACATGAAGTCCTGAAGAACATTAACCTGGATATTGCCAAAGGTGAAACAGTAGGCTTGATTGGAACAAATGGTTCCGGTAAATCAACACTGCTGAAGCTGATGACAAAGATCATCTACCCAAATAAGGGAACGATTGAAACAAAGGGGAAATTGACCTCTTTATTGGAATTAGGAGCTGGCTTCCATCCGGATTTTACCGGACGAGAGAATATTTACTTTAATGCGGCAATCTTTGGCTTAACAAAAGAAGAAATTGAGAAAAGAATGGATGACATTATCAACTTTTCTGAATTGGGTTCAGCTATCGATGAACCAATCCGCACTTATTCTTCAGGTATGTATATGCGTCTTGCCTTCTCAATTGCCATCAATGTGGATGCAGAGATCCTCTTGATTGATGAGATCCTGGCAGTAGGCGATCAGCATTTTCAGGATAAATGCTATGAAAAGCTCAGAGAATTGAAAAAGAGCGACAAAACGATTGTCTTCGTTTCACATAGTCTAGAAGTTGTAAAGGATCTGTGCACTAGAGCAATCTGGATCTACAAAGGAGAATTCCGCCTGGATGGAGATCCAACGTACGTTATAGATGAATATCTGAAGCAGATAGCAATTGATACCAAGGAACAGAAGAAAGCTGCTGTACAGAGCGGCAAGAATGAATATAAGGGCGTCGTATTTATTGACATGCCGCATAACTACAATCATATTTCTCTGAATACAGAGAATGATTCAATTGTAGGCTGGAAATTATCTGACTGTGAGGATGGAGACTTCAAGGTCTTTGTTGGAGACAAAGAAGTAACCCAGATTGAACCGGTGAAGCGGCAGGATGTATTTGAAGTATACTGTGAGGAATACAGCGGCTTCATTGAAGCTGAGACAGTAGGCTGGAAAGCTACTGTCAATTGGAAGGATTTCGAAGATCAGATTGATGAAGACAATCATCTGACTGTTACAGCAATGGTCAGGGATGAGCATCAGAAGGCAATCAACCAGAAGGTACTGACACTGGTTGTTGATAAGGAGAAAGAGGATTAATGTTCCAGGAACTGTATAAATACCGCGAGCTGATCAAGACGAGCGTGAAGAAGGAAATCAGAGGCAAGTATAAGGCTTCCTTTTTAGGCGTGCTCTGGTCTTTCATCAATCCGCTGCTGCAGGTCCTTGTCTATGCAATTGTCTTCCCGTATATGTTGAGAAATACAGGAGACAACTACATCATTTACCTGGTCACCGGTATTATTCCATGGACTTACTTCTCGAATGTAGTCAATGAGTGCGTTACATCAGTGAAGGCAAATGCAGGTATCATCAAGAAAGTATACTTCCCGCGTGAAATCCTGCCGTTATCTTCAGCTCTTAGTGGAATTATCAATTTCTTTATCTCATGTATCATTATTCTTGTCTTCTGTGCACTTTGGAATACAGGATTCTCCTGGCATTTAGTATTTGTACCGCTGTATGCATTGATTGAAGGCATGTTTGCCTTAGGTATCGGCATGGCACTTGGTGCAATGGCTGCATATGTACAGGATCTGGAATATATCGTGAATTTTTTACTGACAATGCTGTTCTATGGAACACCGATTGTCTATCAGTTTGATACATTCTCTTCCAGCTCTTTGATTTCAAAGATGGTCTCATTGAACCCGATGACAGGCATTATGGCTGGTTATCGTGATGCGTTCTTATATCACACCACACCGGAATTAAGCAGTGTACTGACACTGCTGGCAATTTCTTTGATTGCTCTGTGCTTAGGATATTTTATCTTCAAAAGTTGGAGAAAGGATTTGCGGAACAGTTCTAATACTATGAACATCACTTGTGAACTGAGTCTTTTCCAATACTGCATATACAATAAACAGACTGTTCTTGTCATGAATGGCTCTTTTTCCTGTCTGCCGGGGAATTTGAGAATCGATATCATTGCAGATCAAAAGAGATACCATGCCAATGCATGGATTTTTCCTATGGAACAGGGGAAAGGACCAGTTTCACATCAATTTGAATTGGAATATGCAGGACTGCCGGAAGAGATGTCTTCATTAAGTCTGTTATTGGTAACAGATACAGGGGAAGAAACGGTCATTCATACATGTACAAAAGATGAGATTGCAGGTCATACCGTGGAGCAGTCCATCATTTATCATGTGGATTCCGCCGCATACAATGACAGTCATGTTGGGACAGTGATCGGCTGGGCATACTCGACGCAGAAGTCATCAGTTAGCTATGAAGTCTACGATGAAAATCAACAGCCGGTCAGGACTTCTCTAAGAAGAACATTGGAACAAAGATTGACAGATCGCAACGTTATTTCAAGTGATGAAGTGCTGTGCGGCTTTATCGTCTCATTTGAGAGTGCAGAAGGACATTCCTACACATTAAAGATAGATGATCAGAATACATCCTGCAGCATTGAGCTGAATCAATATGTTCAGGTAAGCCAGCCGGAATCAGGCCGGATCATTCATCTTTTGAAAAAGATCAATAAGCGCAACATTAAACGGGGAATCCGCCATTTGCAGAAGTTCGGTGTTGCCAGCTTCTTCCGCAGGCTTTCTCAAGGCGTAACGGATGAAGTGGATTATGATGGCTGGTTCAAGAGAAACCGCATTACTTCTGAAGAATTATTAGTGCAGAAGGAACATCACTTTGAATACAATCCAAAGATCAGCATTATTGTACCGACGTTCAATACACCAATTGATCTGCTGCATGAAATGATTGATTCTGTGACGGCACAGTCTTATGAGAATTGGGAGCTGTGCATTGCGGACGGCAGTGATGCCGATTCAAAGACAAGAAAGGATATTCTTGCCTGCAGTCAGAATGACCAAGAATCAAAGTGACTCTGCTGGATGAAAACTATGGGATCTCCGGCAATACGAATAAAGCATTGGAACTGGTGACAGGTGAGTATACAGCACTCTTGATCATGATGATCTGCTTGAACCGAATGCATTATATGAAATCGTAGATTCGCTGCAGAAGGTTCAGCATGATATTGTCTATACCGATGAAGACAAGTTAAATGATGAAACGCAGCGTTTGAAGAGCCGAACTTCAAGCCTGATTATGATAAAGATCTATTCCTGTCCCATAACTACATTACGCATTTCTTTGTAGTGAAGACAGAGATCATTCGTGAAGTCGGTGGGCTCGACAGCCGGTATGACGGCTCACAGGACTATGATGTCATGCTGAAGTGCATTGAAAAATCAGCCAGCATTCATCATGTTGCCAAGAGCTTGTACCACTGGCGCATGCACGAAGGTTCAACAGCACTCGACCCAGAAAGTAAGATGTACTGCTATGTGGCTGGACAGAATGCAATACAGGCGCATTTGGACCGGATTGGCATCAAGGCAGAAGTGCAGATGCAGCCAAAACCATTATTCGGACTCTATCATGTTGTTTATGATGTTCCAGATGCATTGGTCTCAATTATCATCCCTAATATGGATCACGTGGATGTTCTAAAGACATGCATTGATTCGCTGTATAAAGTCAGTCAGTTCCAGAACTTTGAGATCATTATTGTTGAGAACAACAGTCACGAAGAAAAAACATTTGACTATTATAAACAGCTCCAGCAGGAACATGGCAATCTTAAGGTTGCTGTTTGGGATGGGAAGGAATTCAACTTTTCCGCTGTAAACAACTTTGGAGCATCTCATGCACAGGGCGAATATCTGCTGTTTTTGAATAATGACACAGAAATGATCAGACCGGATGCCATCAGCGAGATGGTGGGACTATGTGCAAGAGAAGATGTGGGTGTGGTAGGCGCAAAGCTGTTATTTGCGGATGATACCATCCAGCATGCAGGTGTAGTAATAGGTTTTGCGGGATACGCACAGCATATCTTCAATGATATTCCAAACGGAAAAGATTACGGCTATATGAACCGAGATGTCCTCAATGGAGACCTTTCTGCTGTGACTGCTGCATGCATGATGACAAAAAAAGATGTATTTACTTCTGTTGGTGGATTTGATGAACAGTTCAAGGTCGCATGCAATGATATTGATTACTGTTTAAAAGTAAGAGAAAAAGGGAAATTGGTTGCATACAATGCATTCTCGCTCTGGCATCATTATGAATCAAAGTCCAGAGGATACGAAAATGGGTTTGATAAGACAGCTAGATTTGATGATGAAGTAGGGCGCTGGCAGCAGAAATGGATGCAGCTTTTGGTTCAAGGAGACCAGTATTACAACCGGAATTTCAAGGTTGAAGACGGACCGTTCATATTGAAATAATCGTGAATTCACAAACGAAAACCAGTGATTTGTAGTATAATGCTTCTGCGTGTAGGAAATATGGCAAAATTGTTTAAATTTATCAGCAGATACCGTGAAATTATTATGGCAGTGATTGATACAGTCATTGTCGTTTTCTCGTATTGGCTTGCTTATTTCATCAGAACTGATTTCGGCAGACTGTCCTTCTTCATGGGAGAACATTCTCTTTGGGCAAACATGATCTGGGTTGTTATCATCAATCTCTCCAGTATTCTGTTGTTCCGTTTGAACAGATCTCTTTGGATGTTCGTATCTGTAGACGAAGCGTTAAGAGTGAGTGCAGCAGTTGCAGTAGGCAACTTTGTATGGTGGCTTATTGTGATGATATTCAGGATTCCTGAATATACGAGATCAATACCAATTATTGCCGCAATGATCCAGCTGATCCTGATGTTAGGGCTTCGCTTGGTGTATCGCATCATTCGCCGTGACAGCGGACAAAAAAAGCGTCAGCATCGTGCATTGATCTTAGGCGCAGGTTCATCCGGCGTAAATGCATTAAGAGAAATCACTTACTCTGACCGCTACGATACAAGGATTATCGGCTTCCTGGACAAGAATCCCCAGAAGGTCAAGAAGAGATTAAATGGTGTTGAAGTACTGGGTACAGATGATCAGATGGAAGAGATTGTCCGCCAGTTTGATATTGATACCGTATATATTGCCATCAAGAATATTTCCAAAGATGATCTAAAGAAATTGATTGAAAAGTGCAGAGATCTGAATCTCCGCACGAGAATTGTCGCCTTTGAACTGCATGCAAATGCAGATGGTTCCACGACTTCTGTCCGTAATGTCAGTATCAACGATCTGCTCGGCAGAGGTGAATTGAAGTTAAACAATGAAGAAATTGGCGATTATCTGTCTGGTAAGACAGTCATGGTGACAGGAGCTGGTGGTTCCATTGGTTCAGAACTCGTCCGTCAGATCATGAATTTCGGTCCGAAGAGATTTGTTCTGGTCGATATTTATGAGAACAACATGTATGACCTGCAGCAGGAAATCAATATTGACCGCCGTACTGGCAAACTGCAGAATGAAACAGATATTGTATGCCTGCTGGGTTCAGTCCGTGATAAGAAGAGAATCAATGAGATCATGGCAAAATACCATCCGGATGTTGTCTTCCACGCGGCTGCACACAAGCATGTCCCTTTGGTTGAAGATTCCCCGTTGGAAGCCATCAAAAACAATGTCTTAGGAACAAAGAATGTCATTGAATGCTGCATTATGAACAATGTCAGCAAGTTCGTGATGATTTCCACGGATAAGGCAGTCCGCACTACAAATGTCATGGGTGCCACCAAGAGAATGTGTGAACTTCTGGTAGAAGGTTATAAAGAGAACGGCATTACAGCGCTCTGTGCAGTGCGTTTTGGTAATGTACTAGGCTCATCAGGGTCTGTGATTCCTCTATTTGAAAAACAGATTGAAAAAGGCGGACCGGTGACTGTAACTGATCCAAATATCATCCGTTACTTCATGACGATTCCTGAAGCAGCGCAGCTTGTTCTGCAGGCAGGTGCATATGCGCATACTGGTGAAATCTTTATTCTGGATATGGGCAAGCCGGTCAAGATTGTAGATCTTGCGAAGAATCTGATCCAGTTATCAGGACTGACACCTGGAGAAGACATTGAAATCAAGTTTACAGGATTGAGACCAGGTGAAAAACTATATGAAGAACTGCTGGTCGATCCTAAGAACTCTAAAAAGACTGCAAATGATTTGATTTACATTGCGGAACCGGAAGACATCAGTATGGATACAGTGAATCAGAAGATTGATTCCTTATGCAGACTGGTAGAAGCAGATGACCAGGACAATAAAAAAATCATCGAGATTATTACAAATACAAAAGAAGGGACATGAGCTCCTTCTTTTTACAATGTCAGCTTTTTGCCTTGGGAGGCTATTTTTTAATTCATAAGTTTAATGTAAAATGTTGGTTATGAATAAAAAAAGCAGTTCAACATGGGGATTGATCAAAAAGGCACTTTATATATGGGCAGTACAGTATCATTTCGTTATTCCCCGGAAAATATTAAAAGGATATGTGCATAAGTATCATACCGAAAGCAGCAACATTTCAAAGTATGGGCAGAGATTCTATAATCCAGATAATGCAGAAGAATATCATAAATGGCTTTCCTTCCAGTCTTATGACATTCAGAAAACACCAATCAGCCTGACATTAATTGGTCAGAATCTTGATTCAGTGACAGGTTCTTCCTATCCAAAGATAATATGGATCATTTAGACCTTTCGTCTGTAAATACAGAATATGTCTGTATTACAGGAAATGGCTGCCGCTTTTATGAAGCATTTGACCAGTATCTTGGCGAATGCGGCAAATATGATATTGCCTATTTTGATCATGATGAAATGGATGTGAATGGGAATCGGTCTCATCCATGGCTGAAACCGGATTTTTCATATGACACATTGAGAGGATTTAACTATATCGGGCATTGCTGGGCAGTTAAGACAGCACTGCTGAAACAGTTTGATGGCCAGGCCTGGAATCCGTACAGATGGCTCTTAGAACTTTCTGATCAGAAAATAAATTGGGGACATGTCTCCAAGATCCTATATGGAGATCTTGAACCAGTAAAGAGTGAGTATCTTACCCTGAAGAACTACATGATGGAACATGCAGTCAAAGCGTCTGTTGAACAGATGCCTGATGGCATCAGTACAAAGGTAAATTATGAACTGATAGATCATCCTTTAGTATCCATTATCATCCCTACCAAGGATGGGAAAGATGTATTGGATGTCTGCCTTAGATCAATCTTCGAGAAATCGACGTACCTAAACTATGAGATTGTAATTGCGGATAATGGAAGTACACTTCCTGAGACGAAAAACTACTTTACTGAAATACAGAAAGAGCACAGTAACATTCATGTGTTTGACTGCGCAGGTCCATTTAACTTCTCACTGATCAACAACAAGGCAGTCTTTGATCATGCAAAAGGGGAGTATGTTCTGCTGCTGAATAATGATACATCGGTCATTACGCCTGATTGGCTGGAGAAGATGGTATCCTATGCACAGCTGGATCATGTGGGAAGTGTAGGGGCATTGATGTATTATCCTGATGGCTCTATTCAGCATGCAGGTGTCATTACCGGAAAGGGCGGTGGTTTCGCACATCGGTATTACCGGAAGCCTGCAGACACGAAAGATTACATGTATACTTTGACTGTTCCAAATGATGTTGCAGGATGTACTGCTGCCTGTCTGATGATATCGAAAAAGAAATACACTGAAGTGCATGGGATGAATGAAGAACTGACAGTGCAGTTCAATGATGTAGATTTAGAAATCAAGCTGCTGGGAAAAGGATACTTCAATGTTTTCCTGCCAGATGTGAAGCTTATACATTATGAGTCGAAGTCACGCGGCATTGATAAGGAACAAAGTGCAGTAGACCGCTATGTCAGTGAAGTCGATTATGCACAGAGCCATTATGCAAAATGGATTGAACATGATCCATACTATAATGACCAGTTTGATAAAAATTACGATTACATGTTGATTGTTGGAAACGGAAGCAACTAAGAAAATTAAGGGGAGTTCTATGATTTTATCGGAAAAGAAACATTGGAAATGGTTTGCTGCTTTGACAGTTGTGATACTTGCACTTACAGCATATATAGGTCGTTCTATTTTGCAGAACCTGGAATATTTTGGCATCGTTTCGAATTGGTGTTGATAGTGTATATCTTTTTGGCTATGCATTGCTTTCTAAATATCAAGGAGATGTACAACAGGATCTATAAGTATCGTGTTCTGATTGCAATCGGGTTATTTGTATTTGCTGTTGCCAACTGTTTCACTTACTCATCTGTATCAATGTACAATTTATACATTCAACCAAATAGTCTAAGCCAGTACAGCGAACCGATTTTTGGAACTGCGAAAGCAATTCGGAGTGATGAATGGCTTGTCAGTATTTCAAGAATAATTGCTGGATCATTTAACCACTATGGTGCAACAAACGATATTGTTAGAGGAACATTAACTTCAGGGATATCAGCAACCAGCGGACTATATCTTGATTATTCAGCTCTTCGATCACCAAGTACATGGGGATATTACTTATTTGGTGCAGAATATGGAAATTCTTTTGCATGGAATTTTCAAATGATATTTGGCGCGTTGTTTACATTTGAATTTTTTAATATTTTAACAAAAGGGAAAAGATTGTATTCATTCTTTGGAACAGTTTTAGTATGGTTTTCATCATTTAATCTCTGGTGGTCACTTTGCATACAGATGCTTGGTGCAATGGCTATCGTTGTGTTCTTTTACTACATGGTGATTGCGGAAAACTGGAAACGACGGCTGCTTTTTGGAACTCTGCTTGCTTTTGCAGGCGCTAATTTCTGTACGAATTTATATCCAGCCTGGCAGGTGCCTTTTGGCTGGGTTATTCTGGCATTGATGGTCTGGATCTTAATTGAAAATCATGAATGGAAAAAATATAAAGTCCTGGATTGGTTAATGATTGCTGTAGATGTATTATTCATGATTAGTATTATTTTCCGCTTTATTCAAGTTGACGCGGAATATATGCATGCTGTCACAGCAACTGTATATCCTGGAAGAAGAATCAGCTATGGAGGATTTGTTCTTGATAAGCTCCTAGGATATGCGCCAAGTGCTGTGATGCCAATCATAGAAATAGGCAGCGCACCAGAAACTGGTACATTCTTGGCACCTTTCCTTTAGGACTAATTACTGCAGTATATGTTCTTAAGAAAGAAAATTGGAAAAATACTTTGATCTGGTGTCTGCTTGCGCCGATGACTTTATTTACGATTTATTGCACAGTTGGTATGCCACCAATGATTGCAAAACTGTTTTTACTGACAAATTCAACACCTATCAGAACTGTTGATGCTTTAGGTGCTCTTTCAGCAATCTTGTTTATTGTTTCGATGGGTGAGATGGATTCATACGGAAGAGTGAATAAAGTTTGGTCTGCATTAATTGCTGCTGTTTGCACTGCAGTAGCTGTCTTAGCATGCTATGGCACGTACAGCATGAAAGCAATGATGGGCATTACAATCATTGAAATAATTACTGCGATAGGTATTTATCTGTTTATCAACAATGGGAAAGAGATACTGCGTAAAGGTGCTATTATTGCAACTTCAGTGATTTTACTGGCCGATGCTGCTTTGATCAATCCAATCACAGTTGGCTTCTCTGCTATTACGAAAAAGCCTCTGTATTCAGAAGTGAGAAGTATTTTGAACAATACCAATGAACATACATTGTGGCTTGGAGTAGATAATATTGTAAATCCATGTTATCTAATTGCATGCGGTGCTCCTACATTAAATTCAACGAACTATGTTCCAAACAAAGAGCTATGGAAAATACTTGATCCTGAAGATAAGTATGAAGAAGTATGGAACAGATACGCACATCTCAACATGGTCCTGAGCAATCGAGCAGAATCTAAGATTACGCTTGAACAGGCAGATGTAATTACGGTGGAACTGTCAAAGAAAGATTTCCTTTCCCTTGGAATTGACTATATCCTGAGCAGTTCTGTCATTTCTTCTTCGTACCAGGATATATTAGAAAATATTTATAATGAAGACGGATCATTGATCTATAAAGTAAAAAAATAACCAGCATGAGATGAGAATGTTCTATTCTGTGAATAGGACATTCTGTTTTTGAAAGGTAAAGACATGAAAAAGGATGGATATTATTCCTGTGGCGCATTTGCAAAGAAGGCGAATGTAACAGTGCGTACAATTCGTTTCTATGATAAGCAGAATATCTTAAAGCCTTCTTATCGGAATGAGAATGGTGCACGCTTTTACACCAATGATGATCTTGCGAAACTGCAGCAGATCCTTCTTTTAAAGTATCTTGGATTATCTTTGGATGATATTAAGGAAATGACTTTGGCTGCATATGATTCTCATTTTTTGATGGAATCTTTGAGTCTGCAGAAGAAGCTGATCAATGAGCGGATTGAAGAAATGAAGAACGTTGAGAATGCCATTGATCATACTGTGGATGCTTTAAAAGAGAACAGTGATATTGACTGGAATAACATGCTGGCATTGATTCAGATGACTACCATGGAGAACAGCTTGAAGACACAGTATGTCAATGCTGCAAATATCAGTGCACGTATCAGACTGCATACAGATTATTCAATCAATCCAGAAGGATGGTTCCATTGGCTGTATAAGCAGTGTGAAATTAAAAAAGGCATGAAGATTCTTGAAATCGGATGTGGAAACGGAGAACTGTGGACAGAGAATCTGGGTAAACTGCCTAAAGATATACATGTTACATTATCGGATGTATCAGAAGGAATGATCCGTGACGTCTATCGCTCTCTGAATCATGATTCCAGATTCTCATACAGAGTCTTTGATGCAGAGAAGATCCCTTATGATAATAACGAGTTTGATCTGGTCATTGCCAATCACGTTTTATTTTATTTTGAAGACCTGGATGGTGTAACGAAAGAATGCAGAAGGGTACTGAAAAAGAATGGGAGATTCGTCTGCAGTACCTATGGCAGAAAACATATGCAGGAGATTACCCAGCTGGTTCAAGAATTTAACTCGGATATTGTCTTGTCTGCAGATCATTTATATGAAAAGTTTGGCTTAGAAAATGGAGCAGAGTTATTGAAAAAAGAATTTCCAGAGGTTTCCAGTGTCCATTATGATGATGCAATCCTGATTGATACAGCGGAGCCGTTGATCAGCTATATTCTTTCCTGCCATGGCAATCAGAATCACATATTACTGGATCATTACAAAGAATTTAAAGAGTTTGTAGGTAAAAAAGTAGAACATGGGTTTTCTATTACCAAGGATGCGGGATTGTTTATATGTAAATAAAGCAAAGCTCATTCCTTTTTGAAATGAGCTTTATGGTATTTATTTTGTAGATGTGTTCAAGATAGAGCTTTCACTGATATGCTGAATTAACTGGTCCAATATTTCTTTTGCTGTTTCAGGAGAGTTCTCCTTGATTATGTGACTTACTTTATCATATCCAAGCTTTCCGATATAAGCGGTGCCAAAGGCACTGGAAGCAAATAAGTGTCTCTTGCATGCCTCTGGATCCGCTTTTAATGTGCTGATGCATTTTGCATCAAATAATTGAATTCCTGAATTGAGCAGGTCCAAACTTTCTAGAAGACTGTCAGCAATCAGTGGAAAGAACGCATTTAATTCGAACTCCCCATGTGATGCAGCTAATGTAATTGCAGAATCATTAGCAATGACACGCATAGCTACTTCCGTAATCATCTCTGGAATGACCGGATTGATTTTACCAGGCATAATAGATGATCCTTGTTGTAGAGCCTGCAAATGAATTTCGCCAAAGCCTCCATGAGGACCGCTGCTCATGAGACGGATATCGCCAGCAATTTTAGAAGATTAACAGCTAAAGCCTTCAATAATCCAGATACTTCTACGAACACATCGTTATTCTGCGTTGGATCCATTAAATCATTTGGTTCTTCTAACTGAAGCTGAGTCAAATCATTTAACTTTTTAACAACAAGATCTCGATATTCTTTTGTAGAGTTGTTACCTAAACCTACAGCTGTTCCGCCGAGATTGATTTTGCTCAGCCGCTCTTCACTGACTTTCATTCGGCCGTGGTCACGATGCACAGCGTCTGCATAGGCATTGAATTCATTACCAAGAGTGATAGGTACGGCATCCATCAATTCGGTGCGGCCTAGTTTTCTAATCTCTGCAAATTCGGCAGCACGCAGTCTCAGTTTCTCTTCTAATAGATTACATGCTTCACTTAAATGACGCAGACGAATGATAGCTGAAATGCGCAGTGCGGTTGGACAGTCATCATTTGTTGACTGCCCGCGATTGACATCATCAAGAGGATGAATAATCTGATATTCTCCAGGTTTATGCCCCAATTTTATCAGCGCTGCATTTGCAACGACCTCGTTTACATTCATATTCGTCGATGTGCCAGCACCGCCTTGGAATGCGCTTAAAAAGAATGCATCATCATACTTGCCTTCAATAACATCATCACATGCATCGGCAATTGCATCATAGATGCCGTCTTCTCGGACACCCAGCTCTTTGTAGGCTAGAGCAGCAGCCTTTTTGACGATTGCCAGAGAGTGGATCATCTGAAGATCTGTTTGTTTTCCAGGCAGCTTGAAGTTGTCTGCGGCACGCAGGGTATTGATACCAAATAGGTCATCATCCTGAAGCTCCATAGTGCCAAGTGAATCTTGTTCAATACGCATTTAATTGTTCCCTCCAAAAATGCTTTTATATTACATATCCTGAAAGTTATAGGATAGTTCAGAACATTTTTCCGATGAATTCCTGATATGTCCTGCTTTCAATTAAGGCAGAGAGCTGATCGGGATTATTAGAAAGATTTGTCATCCAGTCAAAGAATGGCTTTACAGCTCTGCTTTCCATTTTCTCTACAGCGAGCAGGAAGATGATGCGAACATCAAATGAACCCCAGCTGACTGGTTTCCGCAGGATCATGACGGCAATATTTGACTGCATGACGGTGTGATCAACAGGATGCGGTATTGCGAATCCGCAGCTGAAAGATGTCGGCGACATTTCTTCTCGCTTCATTAAAGAAGAATAGAAGTGCTTTGATACAGCCAGAGAATGATAAAGATCATCAGACAAGAAGCGAAGAATTTCTTCTCGTGAATCAAAAATCATGTCCCGGTAAAAATGCTGCGGGCGGATCATTTCCCGCAGATATTCTGAGTATTCTTCTTTTAAATGTTTTTGTTCGATACTATTGAGCATTGCAAAAATCAGCGCTTCATCTTCACGGGACAGAAATATTGATATCTGGACAGTAGGAATCGGCAGACTATGCTGCAGAGGTACGCAGCAGATGATCAGATCTGGATGGAAATGGAGAACCTTGCTTTCTTCAAAGTAGTCAAAAGTTTCTACTACTGTCATATATTCAGAAAAATTCAGATTAATTCGTTGAAGCAGAGAATTTGAAATTGCCTGTGTCTTCGGCATGATCAAGATAGCTCTCAGTAATTTTGTGTCTTCCAAACGTTATATGCCATGCCAAGATGAAGCGCAATAAAGCCAATTTCATCTTCAACAATTGGAATATTCAGCTGTTCGGAAAGATAATTTGCGCTGGTCACGCCCAGTTCAAATATTAAAGGAAATTTACGTTTGATTTCCTGGAGATAAAGATTTGCAGCAGTAATATTTTTATGAGAACGTTCAACAAGAGATTGTAAGTGAAGTGCCAGTCCTACAATTAATATTTCATCACCTGTAAAATCAATACCGTACTGTTGATTAATATGGTTCAGCAATCCACAGATTAGTTCTTTTGAATTGTATCGCTG
>Ga0268356_11168_pt1 | contig 15436 bp, 19 predicted proteins | sample BioMet10_FD_194415 | JGI IMG/M metagenome (GOLD analysis project Ga0268356, IMG submission 194415) | Sewage microbial communities from Oakland, California, United States - Biofuel 10 (PacBio Assembly) | ecosystem: Engineered > Wastewater > Sewage > Unclassified | place: USA: California | collected...
CACTGCAACACACCTGCTAAGGCAAGGGAGCCGAAGTAGAGGAGGATGGTCTGCAGGGAGAATGTATGGTCGATTGTCAAGGCATCTATAAAGGATGCCAGGATCAGCGGCGGTACAACAGCTAATACAATGGCGGCTGCCATCAGGATGATCAGGCAGAAGCTGATCAAAAGATTCTGGCGCATGACATGGCCGAATGTTTTCAGAAGGGAGTGTTTCATTGCTTTGCTCCTTTCTGGACTTCATACAGCTGACGGTAGACATCAGAAGACTTCAGAAGCTCTTCATGTGTTGAAATATACGTTCTGTCATGGCCAAGCATGATGACCTGATCAAGTTCATTGAAGTGAGCTAATCGATGTGAGATCAGCAGGATGATGGAATCTTTATGCTTTGCCCTGAGATCATGAAGAATCTTTCCTTCTGTCTGCGGGTCAACGGCTGAGAATGGATCATCCAATAGAATGATTGGTGCCGGATGTGCTAACGCACGGGCCAAAGCGATTCTTTCCTGCTGTCCGCCGGACATTCTGACCCCATGGTCACCAATCACTGTATCCAGTCCCTGATCAAATTCTTTGATTTCTTCATCCAGACATACTTCCTTCAGAATTTCATCAAAGTCAATCTCATCACCAAGTGAGATATTCTCACCGATGGTGCTGGAGAACAGCTGCGGATCATGACCGAGATAGCTGACGATCCGTTCTTTGTATTCTGCCAATGGTTTTCCATTCAATGTGATGGATCCCTGATACGGCAGGACATTCAGGAACAGTTTTCCCAGTGTTGTCTTGCCGCAGGCAACTTCACCAGTAATGCCGATGATGTCACCGGCTTTTGCCTTGAAGTTCAGATCACTGAATAAAGGTTCCTCTGTATAGCCGAAGGTCACATGTTCTACCGCCAGCGTATTGCCGGGAGCAACTGTGCAGCATGGAAATGGCGGAATGTCAGCGAGATGCGGCTTGATGCGCTTCCATGATACAGATGCCTTCTGGACGGAATTGAACAGCTTGGCAGCTGTTGATGATTTCTTGGCAAGCTTTGCAAAGCAGGCAAGGTATGTTGAGAAGGCGGCAATATTCCAGGATGCCCATCCCTGTCCAAGTACGTTTTTTGCACCGAAGTAAAAGATGAAGATGACGCTGATCAATGATATGATCTGATACAGCGGTTCCGCCGAGGCAATCAGGATATTGGCCTTTGCCTGTTTTCTTTCGTAGTCATGCAGGTAGGTCTCATAGATCTGATTCTGGTTGGACTCTTCTCCATACATCCGATAGGTCAGAGCATTGGAGACTCTGTCAAGAGAAGCTTCATTCAGGTTGGAACTGCTGATTCTGGCTGCCTGTGTGCTTTCGGTGACAACTGTTTTAAACTTCTGTGCACAGTAGTATGCGATTGGCGGGAAGAGCAGAACAATCAATGTCAGCCGCCAGTCATAGACCGCCAGCAGGACAACATAGGATACCATGACCACCCCGGTATCAAAGACTTCCGTGACGAACTTGCGGATGCCTTCAACACAGGCATCGACATCGGTAATTGCTTTGGCAATAAAACTTCCGGATTCTTCTGCACTGACATCTTCAGAAAGAATCGTATGATACAGATTCTCCTTCATTTCCTTGTTGATGTTATTGGCGAATTTTCTGACATAAAGGCGCTTGAAGAACCGCATGACCTGTACAAATAAGATGGTCAGCACATAGATTGCTGCCAGGATCAGCATGTCTGCCAGCACTTTGTTTCCATCCAAAATGTCTGCTAAGGTCTGCACCAGCTGTCCCTCAAACCAAGGACCGGCGACCATGCCGATATTGTAGATCAGACCAGTGATGGTAATCAGGATCAGATTTCCTTTTTCATGTCTGAGATATGTTTTTAAATTAGATGCTGAATTCATTTTGTTTATTTACCTCCTGAATAGTATACAAGAAAAAGAGCATGAACTTTCAAAACATGCTCTTCATATATTCCTGATGGTCACTTGTATAAATAATAAATCCTGTTTCATGCAGCACAGCATAGGTCCGCGGATGTCCGCCTTCGGCAGGGATACAGATCCTGGATTGAACAGATAAATGCCGTCCTTCTGATCCGCAGTGGGGATATGCGTATGACCGGAAAGGAAGATGTCACCAGCTTTTAGAGCAGGCAGGTGATCTGGCCCATAGATGTGGCCATGGCTCATAAAATGTCACGGGTGTCCATCGGTATCACGTTGCAGTCTGCCATGCAATGGAAAGTTCAGGACATCTGATCTACTTCTGCTTCGCAATTTCCTCTGACCGCAATGATTTTGTCGGTATAGGAATTCATGATAGGAATGACTTTCTTTGGGGGTCGTAATTGGCAGGCAGGTCATTGCCGCGGCCCATGGTAAAGAATATCTCCTAAGCATAGGATCCTGTCCGGCTGGATGCGTTTCTGCCGCCTGCTGTATGATCTCGGCGCCTGTGAGATCGCCGTGGATGTCTGAAATGACTAAATATCTCATATGTATATCTCCAAATAATATTTTATCAGTCACCGGATGAAAAACAATGTATAATGATTTGTTCTAAGAGACCGTGATCAAATGACATGGATCTCTGCCTTCCGAACACGTCTTGCTTGTTTTAATTCATTGCATCCAGAAAATGGAGCGATAGGAGGAAAAGAAAATGTTAAATAACAAGAAGAAAATTCAGCGGCTTACTTTGGCGGCTTTTTTTGTGGCCATTGAGCTGATCATGGGCTTTACCCCGATTGGATATATTCCTGTGGGTGCCCTGAACATCACGACCATGCATCTGCCGGTCATTCTGGCTGGTATTATCGCAGGTCCGGCATTTGGGGCAGGAATGGGCTTTGTCTTTCGGTTTGACATCCTTTCTGCATGCAACACTTGCCCCGAATCTGACCTCATTTGTATTCTCGCCGTTTATCACTGTCGGCGGAATTCAGGGCAACTTCTACAGCCTGATCATCTGCTTTGTGCCGCGGATCATGCTTGGCTGGCTGTCTGGAATGATGTATTCTTTTTATCGTAAGAAAAATGAAAAACAGTGTTGCAGCATCAGCTGTGACTGCTGTTGTAAATACAATGATCCATACAGGACTGGTGCTTAGCGGCATTTATCTCTTCTTTGCTCAGCCGTATGGCCAGGCGTTAGGTACAAGCACTGCCGGTGTTGCTGCACTGCTGCTGGGTGTCGTTACCAGCAACGCAGTATTGGAAGCAGTTCTGGCCGGCATCGCTGTTCCAGCATTAGCCAAGGCACTTCAGCCAAGTGCAGAAAGGATGGGCTTCAATCATGAACGCAGTACAGCCGTTACAGAATCATAAGTGCATTGTTGTCGGCATCACCGGGGGCATTGCGGCATATAAGATCTGCAGTTTAGTATCCAGTCTGAAGAAGCAGGGGTATGAAGTTATTGTATTGATGACTAAGGATGCCGAGCAGTTTGTCACCCCTTTGACTCTGCAGACATTGAGCGGACAGAAAGTCATTACTGATATGTTCACAAAGGATTTTACACCGGATGTGCATCATATTTCGATTGCTAAGAAGGCAGATGCTTTTGTGATTGCTCCGGCAACTGCAAACATCATTGCCAAAGTATCCAATGGGATTGCTGATGACATGCTGACAACAACTTTCCTGGCTGCTGAATGCCCAAAGCTGATTGTCCCGGCAATGAACACTCATATGCTGATGAATCCAATCACACAGGATAATCTTGCAAAGTGCAGGCACTATGGCATGCATGTTCTGGAAAGCGATGAAGGATATCTTGCATGCGGAGATGTTGGCAGCGGCAGAATGCCGGAACCGGTAGAGATCGAAGATGCGGTCAAGGAACTGCTTGTTACTGATAAATATCTAACTGGTAAGAAAGTACTGATAACCGCCGGTCCAACACAGGAGGCAATTGATCCAGTACGTTATCTGACCAATCACAGCACAGGCAAAATGGGTTTTGCACTAGCAAGAGCAGCGAGAAATGCAGGCGCCGAAGTGACCTTGGTTGCCGGCAGAAATACTCTGGCACCAGTCCGCGGTGTGTATACGATCAATGTTGCATCTGCACAGGAAATGGCAGATGCAGTATTATCCAGACAAGATGAGAGCGATGCTATGATTCTGGCAGCAGCGGTGGCAGATTATACGCCAGTGCATGCTGCAGATGAGAAGATCCATAAAAGCGAAGGGAATCTGTCCATTGAATGCAGACGCACGGTAGATATTCTGGCTTCTTTAGGTCAGCGTAAAAGACCAGATCAGATTCTGATCGGCTTCTCGATGGAAACAGAGAATATGATTGAACGCACAAAAGAGAAGCTGCAGAAGAAGAACTGTGATTATATCGTCGGCAACAATCTGAATGATAAAGGTGCCGGGTTTGGCACCGATACGAACCGCACAGTGATCCTATCGAAGGACAGCCAGATTGATCTAGGCTTGATGAGCAAGGATGATACTGCTTCTGAGATCTTGAGACAGTGCCTGAAGGAGAATGCATAATGCATATTTTAATGACAATTGACGTCGGCAACACAAATATCTCTTTAGGCCTGATGGCAGAGAAGAAGGTCATTGGTTCTTTCCGTCTGACAACACAGACGCCTCGTACCTCTGATGAATTCGGCATCTGCATCCGGTCTTTAATGGATTCCAGCGGCATTAAAGCAGCAGATGTAGACGATGTCATCATTTCCAGTGTTGTACCAAAGAGAATGTATGCACTGACTGCCTCTATCCGCAAATATATCAACAAGGATCCATTATTGGTCGGCCCAGGCATGAAGACGGGCATTCAGTTAAGAAATGACAATCCTAGAGAAGTCGGAGCTGACCGTATTGTAGATGTCACGGCCGCTCATTATCTTTATGACCGCAGCTGCATCATCGTCGACTTCGGTACAGCGACAACATTCGACTATGTCTCAAAGCAGGGTGTCTTTGAATACACTGTCATTGCTCCTGGCTTAGGCATCAGTGCCAATGCACTGACTTCGCAGACAGCAAAGCTTCCGGAAATTGAAATCATGAAACCGAAATCAATTCTCGGCAGAAATACTGTTGCCGGAATGCAGGCAGGTGTTGTCTACGGCTATATTGGCTTAGTAGAAGGAATCATCCGTCAGATGAAGAAGGAGCTCAAAGATCCAGAATGCTATGTCATTGCGACCGGCGGTCTTGGCAAAGTCATCGCCAAGGAAACACCTGAGATCAATGAATATGATCCAGACATTGCCTTTAAGGGAATGCGCATCCTCTACGATTTAAACAAGAAGAAATAAAAGAGTGCCGGGTCAATTGACCTGGCACTTAATTGATTCATTACTTCCAGAGAACGTCTGGATAAATTCCCTGATCCTTCTTTTCCTGAATCTTGGCAACAACTTCAGGCTTGTCTTCCTTATAAGTGACACCGAACCATTTGTCAGAAGACGACAGCATTTTGACAGATACTTTTCCTTCTGCGACCAAGTCGCCCATCGCTGTAGGGATGACATGCTCACACTTCATAGGATTCTTCTCAATGTTGTTTGCCAAGAAGTTCTTGAAGATAGGTTCAACTTCCTCAAAGATCTTTGGAGTGAATCCCCAGAAGTTCATGGATACCAATGCATCATCTGCAATAGGCTTCCACTCGCCGCTGTCTTCATAGACTGCATGATCATTCTGCAGCGCAATCTTCTGAATCTCAACAATGTGAGACAAATTGCCGTCTTTTTCTTCACAGAGACCTCTGGTAACAGTACCATTGGCAGTCAGTGTATTCAGGCACTTGAAGCCGACCATTGCATAATGGTCATCAGAAATGCCATTGGTCAAATAGTCATAAATTACTTTATATGCATCTCTGCCATAGAAGTCATCCGCATTGATGATTGCGAATGGTTCATTGACGATGCCCTTGCATGCTAATAATGCATGTGTTGTTCCCCAAGGCTTTTCACGTCCTTCTGGAACCTTGAATCCTTCTGGAATATTTGTCATGTCCTGGTAAGCAAAGTCTACTTCCATTCCACCGGCAGCGACTCTGTCTGTCAAGGCCTTGCGGAAGAGCTCTTCATGCTCACGCTTGATGATCAGGACTACTTTGCGGAAACCTGCCTGATAAGCATCGTAAATACTGAATTCGATGATTGGTTCGCCATGGGAACCAACACCATCAATCTGTTTCATTCCACCGTAGCGGCTTCCCATACCTGCGGCAAGAATGACCAATGTTGGATTTTTCATTTTGATTTTTCTCCTTATTTCTGCGCTTTTATTATACCTCGTAATCATGGTTTGATGAATCTTTGTTATAATAATTGAGAGGTAATTTTATGAATATTATATTAGCTTCGCAAAGCCCGAGAAGAAGAGAATTGCTGGAGAAATGCGGTGTTTCGTTCACGTGTGATCCGGCAGATATTGATGAAACAATGGATCTTAGCAATCATTTGAACACAGAAATACAGAATCTTGCTTATCGTAAGGCGGAAGAAGTGCTGAAACGGCATCCAGAAGCGCTTGTGATAGGTTCAGATACGATCGTAGTCCTGAATGGAGAAGTATTAGGCAAGCCAAAGGATGAAGCAGATGCGACCAGGATGCTGAAGGAGCTGCAGGGAAATACACATGAAGTCGTGACCGGACTGTGCTTCCTCAGTCAAAAGAGGAAATATACCGATGTCAGCATCTCCAAGGTGACATTTGCTCCAATGAGTGATGAAGAGATCAGCGAATATATTTCTACAGGAGAATGTATGGATAAGGCTGGTGCCTATGGCATTCAGGGATTCGGCGGCAAATATATCCAGAAAATCGAGGGAGATTACTATACAATCATGGGTTTGCCACTGAATCTTGTCTATGAAGAACTAAAAAATCGCAATCAATATTGATAAACTGCTCATTTTCGGATAATATAAATGGGCTATGCCGATTTAGTATAGCGGCAATACAGATCCATGGTAAGGATCAGCGAGCAGTTCAACTCTGCTAATCGGCACTAACCGCTAGAAATGGCGGTTTTAATTGCTTTGGTGATAAAACGGTGATACTTTTTCAAAATTTGACTGTTTTTAACACAATTAATGTGGCTGTTTGTTATCAAAGATGTGGCTATATGTACGCATAGTAATTTCTGGTGAGCTATGACCGATGCGCTTGCAAAACCTGCCAACCGGCATTTGAAGTATGATAAAACGCTCAACAGAGCGTTTTATTTAATCATTGAACATGCTGATTTGATTTTTGATCTTGATAAAGGGTATTGGTCATGATTTCAGCATTATTTCCATAGAAGCAATTTTCTACATTTTTAACATCTTTTAGATAATACATAAACCAAGCAGTCATGTAAGCATCGGCACCTCTGAGCATATCACCATGATCTTTATTGACCATTCTTGCCATGACTTTATCAACGGTATCCGGAAGTGCATTGTAATTGGCTGTCATTGACCATAAGGGACTGATTCCCTGACCTTCCGTAGCATTTTTATCTGCAGCAGTCCCCGCATCCGCATGTTTTGTGCCTGCGACCATAAAGCAGGGAATAGTTACTTTCGAAATGTCGTAGACCCATTCAGCACCCAATACATCAGCACTTGCGAGTGCAGTGGAAGTAATACTTGCAGTAAAGAGTGCTTTATACATGTTTCCATTCTTCTGCTGTGTCACAGCATTGACAGCACCAACACCGCCTTGAGAATGACCACCGATGCCAATGTGTTCTAAGTCGAGCTTATGGTAGAAGATGCTGTTGGAATCAGAATTCTGTGTAATCAAATATTCCAGAGTTGCTTCCGAAGAAGCACCTGTCCGTGAGTTCTCATCTTCATTTCCTGCAACGATAAAGCCCCAGGAGGACAGATGCTTGAATACTTCTTTATACTGCGAAGCTTTGACTCCCGTTCCATTTGCCATGATGACAACAGGGTATGTATCCTGGCTGGTGGACATGGCTGCAGGATACCAGATCTCATATTTTTATATGTATCATTCTCAGCACTTGCTTCCGTGTATGAAACATCATAAGAGCCAAGAGGCGTATATTTCTTTTCAATCTCGCCCTGTGGTTTTGCAAGTTTGTAATAATTCGCATTTTGATAATTCACAATCAGTGTCAGCGATACGAATGCACCAACAATTAAGATGACAATGGCAAAGATTATAAGCAGTATAATTTTCATCACTTTTTTCATCATTCGTTTTCTCTTTTACTATTTCAAATAAGTGTCTAGATATTCCACTACTTTCTGCATATATTTAGCATACAGTGCAGTATCATTCTGAAGCCCATGACCAGAATGAGGGAAAACGATGTATTCATGTGTAACATTGTTTTTCTTCAATGCTTCATCCAATCGTACAGAACCTAAGTAAGGCTGCAGCTTATCATAGGTTCCATAGGCCATTACAGTTGGAATCGTGTCTTGATTGATATTGAGCAGTGCAGAGACATCTTTCATTGTCTCATCATATTCTTTGGTGCCGAACATATCTGCTGTAATTGTTTTGCCTGACATGACACTGAACATTGCGGCAGCAGCATCCTTATTCTGATCAAGACCATAATTGGTCCAGTCCTCAGGATAGAAACTGGATGGACCGACAGCCTCAAATACCATCTTTACCGGTACAGGTGAATCTTTGGCATCACGATAGGCATAGAGAAGGGCTAGGCAACCGCCGGCAGAACCGCCAGAGACTGCCATGCGGTCAATGTTGTATCCCAACTGCTTAGCCTGTTCTATCACCGAAGGAATGCTCTGCTTTATCTCCATCGACTGAGTGTAGATATTGGCATCAGGATTTGCATCACTGCGAAGTGTGTAATTGATGCCAGCCGCAACATATCCTTTTGAGCACAGCCATTCAAGCATCTTTGCATCATCGTTCTTATCCCCGCTCGTGAATCCGCCTGCATGCAGATACACGACAAGACCATAGGATTTCTTTGCATTATCTTTCGGCAGATACAGATCAAATGTATTTGCATCTGCTTCCCCATACTTGAAATCTTTTTGAACAGTGCCGATATCTTCGCTCCAGTTGACAGAGTATTGTCTCATCTCTGGAGAGACGTATGTGAGCTTGAAAATTACTGAACCGATAAAGGAAATCAGAAATGCACCGATGCATAGCCAAACGAACATATGTCTTCCACCTTTTTTGTTCTTCTTTTCTCATAAGAAGTCTCCTCCAAATAAGGAGCCACCAAGCATAAGATTACCGATTGCTCGAAGAGCAATCCTTCCTAAAACAATTCCTGCAATGACAACAATGATCAGTATCATAATTCTTTTCTTGTGAAGAATGTTTCCATATAGATCCTTTCCCTTGATGTAATGCTGTAACAGATGTATCATCAAGATGAAACAAATGTAGCATCGGATTCACATTGATTCAATAGATTTACATGAAATGATACAAAAGCAAGGAGGATGTAACATCATGCGGATGGGCAATCTAGAAAGAAATACATATGTAAGGGAACAGATTACAAAAGCAATGATCAAACTGCTCAAGAAGAAGGAAATGAAGCAGATTACCATAGGAGATATTACAGAAATGGGTGAAGTCAGCCGGGTCTCTTTTTATCGAAACTATGAAGATAAAGAAGACATCATCAAGAACTATATCGGAAAAATGATCCTTGATTGGCAAAAAGCCCATCCAAGTTTTGAAGGTGAAGATAAAAGAAGCAAGGATGACCAGATGCTTGGAAGTCTATTCGGCATGTTGAAGGAGCATTCAGACTTTTACGGATTGTTGAATAAACGAGGCATTTTATATCTTCTCCGGGACACATTAAAAGAGATATATGGGCCAAAACCAGAATATCCGAATATCGGTGCATATGTAGCGGCCTTTATGTTTTCAGGAATCTATGGATGGATTGAGGAATGGATATCTAGAGGAATGCAGGAGTCAGCAGATGAGATGATAATGCTGTTAAAGCAACGCCAAATTTAGTAAATTTTTTCAAAGTGCCATTTAGAATTTAGTGGGAATATTAGTGGGACTTTTAGCTTCATTATGTACTTCAGAGAGAAATATACGTTGATGTATAATTCCAAATAATGCTATTTTATAGGCTTTTTGATGACATACATGTATTTAATGAATTTAAGCTTTTAACCTGCCAATCGGCATTTTCTACTATTGACCGTCATATGACGGCCTTTTTCTTTATAACACTGTGAAATAGAACGATACATTACTATACAGAAGTATGTTTAGGGACATATATAGGGATATTTTTTATGGATTTTGGTACTTCTAACAGGTGTTTTTAACAGAATCTAACACTCTACAATTGTGTGGTTGACAAATGGCTTAAATGCTAGTATTTCCGCATGTATGTATCTGTATTTAACACCTAAATGGCGCATGATTCGCTCCAGCTTTGGCCATTTGTCTGTATTTCCTTTCACTCGGAAGAGGTATACGAACCAGTTCAAATACGATTGGAGATTATCAAGATCCATGCCAATGAATCGGAACAGATACCGCTTTAGCCATGAGCACAGATTATTGATCAGAGCCATATTCTCTATATAGTTCTTGTCATGCGGGTCTGCTATATATGTCTCTGACTTGAGATCCAACAGTTCAATCAGACCGGCATGTGCGTTATCACCATCATGAACGATTGTGGATCCTGGCTGAATGTGTTCTTTCAATGCCTTCTTAATACGTGATGATGTCGGCTTTCCATGACCGCATATCTTTGCATAGATATTCTTATGGATATCAATAGCGACCACGATACAGATCTTCTGACTGGAAAGCCCACGCTTCTTCATATTGTCATCATCGTGGAGAACTGAAGCATCATTCATATAAGTCTCATCGATCCATATTCGGTCTCTGAGGCAGACCTTTCCTTGATAACTGTCTACTGTAGTAAAGATCTTCTTTTCGCCATAACATGGCCGTGTTTACTGATATTTCGCACAGTTCCTCAAGCATCTCCAGAGGAACATTGAAAGTCATCAAGGCAAGGTACATCGCCGCCTTATGAAAAGGTATCTTAGCGGAATAGAAGATACTGCTATGCAGTAATGTATATGTCTTTCCGCAATCCGTACACCTGTATCGTTGACTGGCCGCTGCCTGTATGTCCATCATCAATATGGGTGGTGGATCCACAGAACGGACAGACAGCCTGTCTCCCTTCATTCAGTGCTAATTCTTCGTAAGAAGTGGCACCGTACCGTTCCCTGTCAAGTCGTTCGTTTACAGCATTCTGCAAACGTGCAAAATCACTGCCTGACAACGAAAAAACATAACTCTCAAATGAGTTCTGATCCGACATAAAGGTTCCTCGCTCATCTGAGCAGTCCTCTGACCGAGGAATGTCGCCAAACATTGAGCCAGAAGGCTGCTCAGATGTTTCAATATTTGGCAACATCATTATACCCTTGATGACCAAAATCCGGTCATTTGTCAACCACACAATTGTAGAGTGTTAGATAACAGAATATTTATGAAATCGAACAGTAAACAATTTGTGGATAAATTCAGTGCTTGATATAATGGTATAGCCAAATATAGAAACACTTAAGCAGCTATCTAGCTCTATGTTTGGCGACATCTCCGTTAGATGGCTGCTTAAGTGATGGAGATGCCGCTATGTCAAAGGGAGTAAACCCTTTTCAAGATAGTGTGTTTTCGTTACCTGCAGAGGACTTCGCCCTATTACAGGATGCGATTGCCATTCGTCTGAATAAGGAAAAGTATGGATCATCATCTTTTGAAGAGTTAGCTGAACAATATGGGCGTAAGTCAGTATGCCCTTCGTGTGGAAGCCATGAGAGCGCTTTGAATGGAAAGACGCCTGATGGAAAGCAACGATATATATGCAATGATTGTGGGCAGATATATACGATACTTTCTGACTCAATCTTTCATTCAACAAACAAGAGCTTTGATACATTGGGTTAGATATCTTTGTTTGATGACATTCAACGTACCTTTGGAAATGACTGAGACGCTATGCAGCATTTCTCATCCAACTGCTATGCTGTGGAGAAGAAAGATCTTTGCGACAGTTGATGGATATCAGAATCATTTGGTTCTTCATGGACGTATATGGATTGATGAAACATATGTGTTTGACAGTACTGTTCTTCATGAAGATGGGTTCAAGAAGAAACGTGGATTATCCAACAATTTGCTTTGTATTGTTGTTTGCGATTGATACCTTCGGCAACTCCTACGCAGAGATTTGTGGGCATGGAAGACCATCAAGCACAAGAATATATAAAACATGAGAAATCATATACATTCAGGATCGACAATAGTTCATGATGGTGAGAAGGCTCATGCATTCCTCATCCAAGAACTTCATTGCACTGAAGAAAAATATATTGCAGATAACTCGCCAGAAATACTTAAAAAAGATGGCGCTTATCAATAATATGTGTGCGTGGTTGAAGCGATATCTATATAGATTTATTGGAATGAATACAGAATACATGCCTTCATATCTGAACTGGTTTGTATACCTGTATCGTGTCAAATCTGCTAAAGAAAAGTGGCCGACTATTTCTAGAATTCTACGACATTTGATATTGACCGAAACAACTTTTAAGAGAAAAGGCCTTAAATACAGGACTTGTCATCCACCAAATTGTTTACTGTTCGATTATGAAAAGATCAAAATTTTTGCTGAAATGATAGAAAAATTGCAAGTGATTGGAATATGGAAGCTATTGACTTGCATTATCAATTTTTGAAAGACTATACTTTTGTAAGATTTAATGAGTATTCTAACAAAGGAAGATAGTACGTATATGATTATTCAGAAATCCTCAGAAGATTATTTGGAAGCAATGCTGATGTTACAGGAAGAACATGGATATATTCGTTCTGTTGACATATCCCACCAGCTCCATGTTACAAAGCCGAGCGTATCATATGCTGTGAAAAATCTGCGTGAGAATGGCTATATTACAATGCAGGCCGATGGTATGATCTCGCTTACTGATTCGGGTATGGAAATCGCGGAACGGATTTACAGCCGTCATAAATTACTGAATGATGTCTTTGTTCAGCTTGGTGTCGATGAGAAAACAGCAGCTGAAGATGCCTGCAAAGTGGAACATGACATCAGTGACAAGACATATAAAGCAATTGCTCGGTATTACAAAAAAACAAAGAAATAAATCAATCTAGCATTATTACACCCATTCAATCCTGTGTATCACGACACATAGGTGAAGATGGGTGTTTTCTTTTGGAATGAAGGCAGAAATAAAAAATATTTTTTCTGAAGATAACAATTAATTAATACAATAAGATACAAATCATTTATCGATGAACCTAAAAATTTCTTTGATTTAAAAATTTGTTCGAAAATTTGTTGACATCAAATGTTAGTTAGACTAAACTTACTGGCGTAAGAGTTAGAGAACTCTAACTCTAAAGGAGATCAGACTAAATGCCAATTATTTTTGCAAAATCTGGCGATGAAGTCATCATTCAGAAAATCACGGGTGATGATAAAGTACGCCAGCATTTAGCAGAGCTTGGATTTGTTGTTGGAGTGAAAGTCACGATTGTCAACGAGATTGCAGGAAATCTGATACTGCAAGTCAAGGACAGTCGAATTGCCATCAGTAGATCCATGGCCAATCGGATCCAGATCTGAAGAAAGGGGAGGAAATGGAAAATTCAGAGCAACTGCACAGAACACTTCATGAAGTAACTGTTGGTGAAACAGTCACAGTAACAAAACTCTTAGGGGAGGGGCCAGTAAGACGCCGCATTATGGATATGGGTATTACAAAAGGGACGTCCATTTATGTACGCAAGGTAGCTCCACTAGGAGATCCTATTGAACTGAATGTACGAGGGTATGAATTGAGCATACGTAAAGCAGATGCAAAGATGATTGAAGTAGCATAAAGGGGAGAAACAGAATGAATGAAAAGGATATCAGGATTGCTTTAGCTGGCAACCCGAACTGTGGTAAAACAACATTATTCAATAGTCTGACAGGATCCAATCAGTATGTGGGCAACTGGCCGGGCGTGACAGTAGAAAAAAAGGAAGGACATCTGATTGGCCACAAGAATGTCATTATTGAAGACCTTCCAGGTATCTATTCACTTTCCCCATATACACTGGAGGAAGTTGTATCAAGAAAATATCTCGTCAATGAGCATCCAGATGTAATTCTGAATATCATTGATGGCACAAATATAGAAAGAAATCTGTATCTGACAACACAGTTGATTGAATTGGGAATCCCTGTGCTGATGGCAGTCAACATGATCGATCTGGTCCGTAAGAATGGCGACCGTATTGATCTGAAAAGACTGGGCAGTGAGATGGGCTGCGAAGTAGTAGAAATCAGTGCACTGAAAGGGGAGGGCTGTATTGCCGCAGCCGAATTGGCTGCAGAGATGGCACAGCGGAACCGCAGCAGAGAGCTTCCACATGTCTTTACCGGAAGTGTTGAGCATGCCATTGCACATATTGAAGAATCGATCCAGGGCATTGTGCTGGCAGCCAACCTGAGATGGTATGCAATCAAGATCTTTGAACGTGATGAAAAAGTGATGGCAGAATTCCATCTGGATGATTCCATGAAGGCACACCTGGAGCAGCACATCCAGGACTGTGAGAAAGAAATGGATGATGATGCGGAGAGCATCATTACAAACCAGAGATATGCATACATCAATCAAGTCGTATCACTCGCTGTAAAAAAGAAGAATGCTGGAAAGCTTTCCGCCTCTGACAAGATTGACCGTATCGTGACCAACCGCTGGCTGGCACTGCCGATCTTTGCCTTGATCATGTTTGCAGTTTATTACATTTCGGTATCGTCTTTAGGCGGTACCTTAAATGACTGGGTCAACGATATATTATTCGGAGAATGGATCCAGCCCGGGGTTCAGACGTTGATGGAAAATGCGGGTGCAGCAGATTGGTCTGTTTCTCTTGTGGTCGATGGTATCATCGGCGGTCTATCCGCACCACTTGGCTTTGTTCCGCAGATGGCAATTGTGTTCCTCTTCCTTTCCATCCTGGAAGACTGCGGCTATATGGCCCGTGTAGCATTTATCATGGACCGTGTCTTCCGTAAATTCGGTTTATCCGGGAAGAGCTTTATTCCATTTATGATTTCTTCTGGATGCGGTGTCCCTGGGATCATGGCCTGCCGCACGATTGAAAATGAAAAAGATCGTCGGATGACAATGATGACAACAACATTCATCCCATGCGGTGCAAAGCTCCCGGTCATTGCATTGATTGCTGGCTTCCTGATGGGTGGTTCCTGGTGGATGGCTCCGGTAATGTATTTTGCCGGTATCGCAATTGTCATCATCTCATGTATCATTTTGAAGAAAATGAAATTGTTTGCAGGTGACCCGGCTCCGTTTGTTATGGAACTTCCGCAGTATCATATTCCATCTTTCAAAGGC
>Ga0268356_10109_pt1 | contig 15350 bp, 15 predicted proteins | sample BioMet10_FD_194415 | JGI IMG/M metagenome (GOLD analysis project Ga0268356, IMG submission 194415) | Sewage microbial communities from Oakland, California, United States - Biofuel 10 (PacBio Assembly) | ecosystem: Engineered > Wastewater > Sewage > Unclassified | place: USA: California | collected...
TATATCAACATAAATAAATGGAAGTGAGATTAAAGCCAGTGTTATAGCTAAAAGCACTACCCAATAAATCTTTTGGGATGTGGTTGAATGATTATAAGTATAAGCTTCAATACTGTTTTCAATAAATTCAGATGGTAGTAGCATTCTTTAGATTGTTTCTTTTAGAATAATGGATTTGTTATGTTGCGGTTAGTAGTGTTACAGATAAAAAAATATTGCTTAAAGACTGAATTAATACAGTCCTTAAGCAATTCATTTATACTACCTAACCAGTTGAATAATATAAATCTTTGGATGACAAAAAACAATAAAATGTATTTTATATGGAAATATAAACTAGATATTTTTTCGTTCCATAATAATTTCTCCATTGGGGCCTAAACGATAAATAATAATATACTCTCCGCCTTCTATGCTGGCCATCTCTTCGACTGTAAGCTCTGTTATCATTTTGTGTTTTTTATTTTTATAAATCTGATGTGGGCAAAAGTATAGAATCATAAAAAAAAAGAATGTTATTAAATTGTTATCCAATCTAATCTTATTGTTATTTTTGCAGTATATTTGGAGAATATGAATAGCAATTACGCAAAGTTTATAACGGCAATAGCCATTTTATTTATTTTATTACTGCAAGGATTGTGGCTCTATAATGCATATCGCTTTGTAAGTGGCCAAATAGAGAATAAAATAAATATCTGCCTTTCAGAATCAAATCAAAAAGAGGTTTTTGCAAGGCTTAGCATTGCTTTGCAATCTATGCCGAAGGGGGCTTTTATTAGTTCGGACACAATTTCGGGAGAAAGCACGTCGTTTCTTCCTAATTATGTTGATTTGCAGGAATCTCTTGTGAAGTTAAATAGACCTTTGGTAATTTCCAGCCTGGATAGTTTGTTTTCTAAATCGTTAGAGCAATCTCATCTTAAGGTTAAATATATACTGAATAAAGTGAATCCGCAGACTGGTGAAGTTATTCAAACAACCGGCAAGAATACTGAAGAACTTTTTAAAGGTGCATTAAAGTCTATTATAATTCCTACAAATAAGAAAAACACTGAAGGAATTCAGGTGCTACTCATTTCTCCATATAAAGTTATTTTTGAACAGATGACGTTGATGCTTGTTGGTTCTGTTTTAATGGCATTAGTAATTGGTTACTGCATTTTTTTCCAGATAAAAATAATTGTTCGGCAGAACAAAATAGCCCAATTGCGTCAGGACTTTACATACGCAATGATTCATGATATGAAAACTCCTCTTTCTACTATTTAATGGGAATTAATATGTTAAGAAGCGGCAAGCTCGATGATAAAAAGGAGAAGAAGGAGAAGTACTTTGAAATTTGTATGGACGAGAGCAACCATTTGCTTACTTTGACCAACCGTATATTAACTATTGCCAAACTAGAGCAGGGTGAACTGAAGCTGAATAAACAGATTGTGGATTTAAAAGAAATGATTGGTTCGTTGGTTAATAAGTTCTCTATCAATTCGCATAAAAAAATATCTTTTGATTTGTCTTTTCAGATGATCTAACCTTTGTGGTTGCCGACTATGAATATCTAAAGGAAGCTATCAGTAACCTGATTGATAACTCGATAAAGTATTCTCATAACGAGGTGAAGATAGACATCAGTTGCTTTAAAGCAGATGATAAGATTGTAATTAAGGTCAGAGATAATGGACTTGGAATAGCTCCTAAAGATCAGGCTAAGATATTTGAAAAGTTCGAAAGAGCAGCTGCCGTTGGCAGAAAAGGCGGAGCCGCAGGATTTGGTCTTGGACTGAGTTATGTGCTTCGGGTGATTGAGGCGCATGGAGGCACAGTTTCGGTATCCAGTGTTGAGAATGATTTTTGTGAATTTACTATCAGTTTACCGGTATTAATAGAAGAATTATGATAAAAGTTCTACTGGTTGAGGATGATGAAAACCTAAATTATATTATTAAGGGAAGCCTTGAGGATATGATTGGTGGGTATAATGTTATGCCTGTGCTAAATGGTAAAGAGGGTTTGAAAGCATGGAAGGAGTTTAAACCGGATATTATTGTATCTGACGTTGAAATGCCATTGATGGATGGAAATGAAATGGTACAAATAATTCGTGAAACAGATGGTGATACTCCTATTGTTTTTGCTACTGCCAAAGGTTCACCAAAGGATGTTACTATCGGTTATCATTCTGGGGTGAATAATTATATAAAGAAACCTTTTCTTCCCGAAGAGCTTGATGCACATATTCAGGCGTTGCTGAAACTTAAGAATGGCGTAAGATCTAGAAATGAAAAAAATATATTCACATTAGGGAATTATCATTTTGATGCTGAACGGTTAGTATTGCAGTTCGACTCAAAACAGTGGAACCTTACCGCCCGCGAAGCACAGATTCTTCAATTGCTCTGCGAAAACAGGGGAGAGATTGTGAAACGAGATGATATTCTTGAAAACATTTGGGGAACAAGTGATTTTTATACATCACGTAGCCTGGATGTATTTATAAAAAAACTACGTACTTATCTGTCAGCTGATTCTTCAATCTCCATACGCACAGTAAAATGTGTAGGACTTATTTTAAGCTGACTATTCTAATTATTAAATCCTTGTACAAAAGAATGCATTCTTCTGTACAAAACAATTAATTCTTTTGTACAGAAGATATCTTTGTTTTGTACAAGAGAAAATAAAGCATTCGCCAGCTTTTTCAATTTCTTCGGCAGAGAATCAAAGAACGTTCTACATATTTAGATATGTAATAAATTAATATTTTCCCTTTTTTTAAAGAATTAATTGAATACCTTTGTTTTTCGGAGTTTAAAGTAAAAAGTTTATGGCAGATAATTATTTAGAAAATCAGTACGAGCAATACCAGGCAAGAAAGGCAGCATGGGAAAAAGCTAATAAATACGGTAAGAAGAAAACAACTACAGTTAATCAGACTAAACCAAAACAGCCGTTTGCAGCCTCTGAAACTGATGCTAAGAATAAATTCGTTTACAGAAAACTGGATGCATTTACAAGCGGAAAGTCGAAAGGGAATCCTGCCGCCTGTCTGTTCCTCAATAAAGATCAGCAATTAACAGAAGAAGAAATGCTAAGCATAGCAAAAGATCACAAAGGATTTGTGTCCGAAGTGGTTTATTGCAGTCCGCTTGCCGAAAATGCATACAGATTACGTTACTATTCTTCCGAGTGTGAAGTAGAATTCTGCGGACACGGAACTATTGCTTGCATGTATAATCTGGTGAAAAGTAATAAAGAGCTTGAACAAATTAAAGAAATTACAATTAAAACCAATAAAGGAGATTTGGCGGTATATAACGAACTTCAGTCACTCGATGCCGTATTTATCACAGCTCCCAATCCTGAATATCTTGAAGTAAAACCTTCGTTGGCAGATATAGCCACGAATCTTCAGACTGCTGTTGAAGGTATTGATCAGCAACACCCTGCTATGTTGATTGATGCAGGCTTAAGAACACTGATAGTCCCGATAGTGGATTTGGATAATATACTTGCTCTGCATCCGGATGAGCCTAAACTGAAAGACTTCTGCGCTAACAATGATATAGATATAATACTTGTTTTCACAAATGATGTAGCTGATAAATCAAATAAAATAAGAACCCGTGTCTTTGCTCCGAAGTTTGGCTATCTTGAAGATCCCGCAACTGGTTCCGGTAATTCGGCAATGGGATATTATATGCTGAAGAATGAGATGTGGAACGGTCAGCCAGTTTCAATAGAACAAAATGGCGAAAAAGATCTCTTTAATATTGTGAAGCTTAATACCAAAGATGGCAAGGTGCTTTTGGTGGTAATGCTGTTGTTAAGATTGATGGGGAATATCATTTATGATTTAGAAATAAATATGAATATTTACATAGCATTGCTTAGAGGAATTAATGTAGGCGGAAAGAACATCATAAAGATGTCTAAACTTAAGAAAGTCTTTGAATCAATTGGGCTTTGTGAAGTACAGACATATATTCAGAGCGGTAATGTTATATTCAAATCAAATGAAGAGGAAATTGTTCTTCAAACTAAAATAGAACATCAAATTGAAGTAGCCTTTGGTTTTCCGGTAAAGGTGGTGCTGAGAACTCTGGCTGAGTTAGAAGAAATAATCCTTGATTGTCCTTTCTCAAAGGATGAAATTTCGGAAGCTGAATCTTTGTCAGACAAAGAATGCTTGTATGTGGCGCTATTGTCTGCAGCTCTCCAAAAAGAGAAAACAGAATATCTTAACGCATATAGAAGTGATAGCGATGATTATCGGATTATAGGTAGAAAACGTGTATCTTTTATTTCGCAATAGCATTAGTAAATCTAAGCTTGCCAATAATGTTCAGAAACTTGATGCGGCAGTAACCGTTCGCAATTGGAAGACTTTAAACAAGCTTGTTTTGCTGGCAAAAGAGTAATATGCAGGATATTGCACTTTGGGTCTTATATTTAATATAATATTTAAATGGGCAAAATAATGCATTTATGGATTTCTACGATATTATAAAAGACAGACGAGTCTTGCTCAACATTACTCAGCAAGACCTGGCCGAAATTTCCGGCGTTAATCTTCGGACCATAAAAGCTATACGAAAAAGGTAACCATGAATCCATAATAAATAAATGTGTCAAAAGCTATAAATTAAAAACCTACAATATGAAGAAACTATTAACAATACTTTTTGCATTATTTCTGTCTTTATCATCTATGGCTCAAAATCCGATAAATAGACTTGGAATAAAAGAAAACTTAGAATTTAATAAAACAGACTATAAATTATCATGGTCTGCTAAGCCCAATGATAATTATTTAATTCAGGAGTATTTGCCGAAAGGTGAGAACTCTGAGCATTTTAATCAAATGCTGACTATACATCTTTTATCACTGATATTAGTACTGAGGGTGCAGTAAATCAAAAAATAAATGAGCTGACTGCAAGGAAAAATACTGATCCTATATGTAATTATCAAGTAACTAAAAGTCCGGATGGAAAAGAATATCTTGTAGACTTTCTACTTGGTGAAAGCAAAGATATAAGATGACTGTTGTTGAATTTAATCTATATCGATATAAGCAAATTGAAGTTCCTAATAGAGGAAAAGCTTTAATTGTTTATGCTTATTCAAAAGAGGTTATGGAGATGATATTACGCCCTTTTTCCAGACTCTTGAGAATTATAGAATAAGTTATTTAAAAGAAATGATCTCACAAATATCCCAACTGTTAAGATTGAGAATTAATGAAACTTATAAATAGACCATAACAGAAACTCGATATAACAGTAGCATCAATAAAGTAACGCACAAAATGAAACAAAGAATATATCAGGTAGATGCATTTACTAGCGAAGTTTTTTCAGGCAATCCTGCAGCTGTCTGTCCATTGGATAAATGGCTGAGTGATGATGTTATGCAAAAAATAGCAATGGAGAATAACCTTGCCGAAACAGCCTTTTATGTGAAACAAGGTGATAAATACGAAATAAGATGGTTTACTCCGGCGGTCGAAGTCGATCTATGCGGACATGCCACACTTGCTACTGCATATATATTGTTCAATTATGAAGGTCATAAAGAAGATGCCATTCATTTCTATTCACCCAGAAGCGGAGAATTGTCTGTCAGCAAGAATGGAGAACTGCTAACCTTGAATTTCCCTTCCGATGAATTTAAAGAGTTAGCACTCACGGATGAAATAACAAATGGATTTGATCTAAAACCAATAGCAGCCAATAAAGGTAAAACAGACTATTTCTTGATCTTTGAAAAGGAAGAGCAGATTGTGAATATAAAGCCTAATTTGAAAGAGATTTCAAAGTTAAAGGGTAGAGGAGTAATCATTTCCGCAAAAGGAAATAATGTAGATTTTGTTTCAAGATTCTTCGCTCCACAATCAGGCATTGATGAAGATCCGGTTACCGGTTCGGCTCATACAACGTTAACTCCTTACTGGTCGGCAAGACTAAATAAGAACGAACTTTCTGCAGTTCAGCTGTCAGCTCGTAAGGGATACCTTTCTTGCAAATATTTAGGTAAACGAGTTGAAATTAGCGGAGAGTGTAAGTTATATATGGCTGGGGAGATTTTTATTTAGTTTTCTTTGAAAGGATAAAAGTTTAATCATGATTTTTTTTTCTAGTATTTTGTAATTTTTCATACAATAGTATGAGGAATATTTTTATATTTGTTCTTTTTTATTATAATATTTGTTGTTGGAAGTGTCTTAATTAGTAATAACTTTTATTTATATAAAATGCTTTTATGGATAATCGAAATCAGTTTAGGAGAACAACTTGGTATAAACAAAAAAATAGTACAATAGAGCTGTCGGGAAAAGTGAACTCATTTAATGTTAAGGATTTTTGTGCGGCACTCAATTTATATAAATTGAGTGGGGCTGATAAAATGACATTAGATTTTAGTCGAGTTACTAATGCCTATCCTAATGGCATGTTACCAATTATTTCTTTAATAAACTTATTAAAACTTGAAGGGCATAATATATATGTCAAATTACCCTCAAAATGATAATACTAGAACACTTTTTCGATCTGTTAATTGGGCACATTTTTTATCACCAGAACAATTTGATTTATCCGAGTCTACTCATGATAGACATTTAGTTACGCGTTTCTTTAAGGATGAAAAAAGAACAAAAAAAAGTTGTAGATGATTTTATGGATGTAAAACTAAGGAATATGGAACTTCCTCGAGGAATTTTATCAGGATTGGAATGGTCTATAAATGAACTAACAGATAATGTTTTGAACCATTCTAAATCTCCTATTGGAGGGTTAATTGAAGCAACTACATATCCTAAAAATGAAACAATTGCATTCGCTGTAGCTGATGCTGGTATCGGAATTTTGGATTCATTACGAGAAGGTATTCCAACTTTGAGAACTGAATATAGAAGCTATGGGAGAGGCTGTAAAGGCAGGAGTGACTAGAAATCCAAGCTTTGGACAAGGAAATGGATTAGCGGGATCTCTTAAAGTTACAACACTAACTGGAGGCTCTTTTGAAATAACGAGTGGAACCGGTAGACTTCTTACAACATTGAATGAATGTGTAAGAAATCAAAGGCAAACAAATCAAGTTATCATGGAACATTAGTCTGTGGTCAAGTTGTTTTGAAGAAAGACTTTTCAATATCTGAGGCTTTAGATTTTGGTGATGGAAACAACTATACTCCTGTTGATATTATCGAGATGCAATATGAAATGGATGATAAGGAATGTTTATTATTAAAGATGAAAGATGAATCGACTGGTTATGGAACAAGAAGATCTGGCCTGCAAATTAGAACAAAAATTATTAATCTTATAGAAGCAGAACCTACATATCCTTTGGTTATAGATTGGGATGGGGTACCTGTTATCTCAAGTAGCTTTGCTGATGAAGTTATAGGTAAATTGTTTGTGAAACTTGGGGCAATGGCATTTTCAGCAAAAATAAGAAATATTAGAATGGAAAAGCTTATTCAAAATTTGTTAGATAAAGCAGTGGCACAAAGATTAACACAAGAAAAAGATTGATTTTACACAAAATGAATTAGTAGCATTTTATAAGAATGCTACTGGTTATAAGTCGTTTTTGATCATGTAATTTTTAATAATTATAATAAATTTCCCTCATTACAAAACCGCCCTTTCTTCGTCCTTATAGTTAACACATTATATTAACGAAAAAAGAAATGATAAAGAAAGGACTTCTTACACTTGGTTTATTATCGGCTTTTATGGCTTTGCCGGCACAGGAAAAAGCCTTAATGAATACCTCGAAAAGTAAGTATGCACAACTTACTAACGTTGATTTGTCGGCTGTGAAGTGGACTAATGGCTTTTGGGGTGATAGATTCCGCGTTTGCAAAGACACTATGCTTATCAGCATGTGGAATACATGGAATGCTCCTGAGATTTCACATGGCTTCCGCAACTTTGAAGTGGCTGCCGGTGTGTGTCCGGGCGAACATTGGGGACCTCCTTTCCACGATGGCGATTTTTATAAATGGTTGGAAGGTGTGGCTGCTGTTTATGCGGTAAATAAAGATCCGAAACTTGATGCACTGATGGATAAGGCGGTTGCTGTTATCGTGAAGGCACAACGTGAAGACGGATATATTCATACTCCGGTTATTATCGAAGAAAAAAATAAAGGTGTCGACTCTCACAAGGCACAAAAGGAAACTGTTATCGGAACGAAAGTAGGGGGGCGCCAATGAAGTGGGTGCTTTTGCTAACCGCCTGAACTTTGAAACTTATAATCTTGGTCACTTGATGATGGCGGGCTGTGTACATTACAGAGCTACCGGAAAGAAGACTTTGTTCAATGCTGCAATCAAGGCAACTGATTTCCTTTGTCATTTCTACGAAACAGCTTCGGCTGAACTTGCCCGCAACGCTATATGTCCTTCTCACTATATGGGTGTGGTAGAGATGTATCGTGCAACCGGTAATCCTCGTTACCTGGAATTGGCAAAGAACCTGATTGATATTCGTGGTATGGTGAAGAATGGTACTGATGATAACCAGGACCGTATTCCTTTCCGTGACCAGAAGAAGGCTATGGGACATGCTGTTCGTGCTAATTACTTGTATGCCGGTGTGGCTGATGTATATGCTGAAACCGGAGAGAAGATTTTAAAGGATAATCTGGAATCTATATGGGACGATATTGTTAATAGAAAGATGTATGTAACGGGCGCTTGCGGTGCGTTGTATGACGGTACTTCTCCTGACGGTACTTGCTACGAACCGGATTCTATACAGAAAGTACACCAGTCTTATGGTCGTGCTTACCAATTACCTAACAGCACGGCTCACAATGAATCATGTGCGAATATCGGTAATATGCTTTTCAACTGGCGTATGTTGCAGACTACAGGTGAAGAGAAGTATGCTGATGTAATGGAAACTTCTCTTTATAACAGTGTGCTTGCAGGCGTTAGCTTGGATGGAAAGAAATTCTTCTACACAAATCCGTTGCGTTTGTCTAAGGATTTTCCTTATACGTTGAGATGGCCAAGAGAACGCCAGTCATACATTAGTTGTTTCTGCTGTCCTCCTAATACAGTCCGTACTTTGTGCGAAGCGCAGAACTATGCATATAGTATCTCACAAAAAGGTGTTTGGTTTAACTTATATGGTGGTAACCAACTTGATACTAAACTTACTGATGGCTCTGCCTTGAAACTGACTCAGGTTTCTGACTATCCTTGGGACGGCAAAGTTGTTACAACTGTTGATAAAGTTGCTTCAAAGAAAGCGTTCTCAATGAATTTCCGTATTCCTGAATGGTGCGAAAAAGCAACCTTGACTGTTAATGGTAAACCTGTAGATGCAGATCTTTCTGCCGGAAAATATGCAGAGGTGAACAGAGTATGGAAGAAGGGTGATGTTGTGGAATTGAATCTAGCTATGACTGTGAAGCTGATGGAATCAAATCCGTTGGTGGAAGAAACTCGCAACCAGACTGTAGTGAAACGTGGACCGCTAGTTTACTGTCTTGAATCTATGGATGTGGAAGGGGGACAATCTATTGATAATGTATTGATTCCTGCAAATATTCAGCTTACTCCAAATAAGATTACTATTGATGGTAGTCCGATTGTGGCTTTGGATGGCGAAGCTCAACTGATGAACGAAGGGTTCATGGAAGGGTACTCTTTACAAAGCAGGTTATCTGATTCTTCGAAAGAAGGTGAAAATTCCGCTTGATTCCTTATTATGCATGGGGTAACCGTGGTAAAGCGGATATGACTGTATGGATGCCTTTGGCACGATAAATGAATGTTGATAAACAGATAATATAAGAAAAATGAAACGTATTCCATTTCTCCTGCTTGTTCTCTTTTTAGGAAGTTGCAAAGGCTTCTTCGGCTGATATATGGGTTTCCGTGCATGGTAATGACCGTAACAACGGAACTCAGACTTCTCCGAAAGCTAACTTTGGCAGGAGCATTGAGACAGGCGCGCGAACTCAGACGATTAAAAGATGAGTCGGTTAAGGGCTGGTATTCATATTTACATGCAGGGGAGGTAACTTACTCTCTGTATGAACCGGTCTTTATCCGTCCCGAAGATTCGGGCACGAAAGAATCGCCTACGGTTATTCAACCGGTAAAGGATGAAAAGGTAGTTATTAGTGGTGGCGTATCACTTTCAGGATGGCAAAAGGCCGGAAATGTAAATGGTCTGCCTGCTTCAGCAAAAGGAAAAGTCTGGGTAACGGAAGTTCCCGATTTTAACGGGAGAACGGCGGATTTCCGTCAGTTGTGGATAAACGGAAAGAAAGCCGTTCGTGCCCGTAATGTTGCCGATTTTAAACAGATGGCAAGGATTGTGAACAATGATGTGGAAAACGAAATTCTTTGGGTGCCTGCTAAATCGGTGAAGGCTATAATGAATGCTCGTCATGCAGAACTGGTGCTTCACGAGATGTGGGCAATTGCCAATCTTCGTATCAAGTCTATAAAGGTTCAGGGCGATTCTGCCGGAATTAAATTCTGTAATCCTGAAAGTCGTATTCAGTTTGAACATCCCTGGCCACGACCAATGTTGGGCAAAGGGGTGAACTCTGCTTTTTATCTGACTAATGCCATTGAGCTACTCGACCAACCGGGTGAATGGTATTATGATAACAGAACCGGTCGACTTTATTATTATCCACGTGAAGGAGAAAACATGAAAACCGCATCGGCTGTGGTTCCTGCTTTGGAAACTTTGGTTCAGGTAGAAGGAACGGTTGATCGTCCGGTCTCAAATATCCGTTTTGAAGGTATCAACTTTAATTATACCACCTGGATGCGTCCGTCGGAAAAAGGACATGTGCCTTTGCAGGCCGGAATGTATATGCTGGATGCTTATACATTGAATCCGAAACAACTGCGAGATGATCATAATCATCCGCTGGATAATCAGGGATGGATTGGTCGTCCGCCAGCTGCCGTTCAGGTGCAGGGTGCAAACAATATTGCTTTTGCTAATTGTTCTTTTGAACATTTAGGTTCTTGCGGGCTCGACTTTGTTGAGGCTGCTCAGCATGTAAGTGTGGAAGGTTCTATCTTCAGGGATATTGCCGGCAATGGTTTGCAGACTGGTAAGTTTAATGATCCTTCGTTTGAGTCTCATTTACCTTACGATCCGGCAGATAGCAGAGTGCTTTGCGCCAATCAGCTTATTGCCAATAATTACTTTACGGATGTAACAAATGAGGACTGGGGATGTGTGGCAATCTGTGCAGGTTTTGTAAGAGATGTAACTATTCAGCATAACGAAATCAGTTATGTGTCGTACACTGGAATTAACCTGGGATGGGGATGGACTCAGACTATAAATTGCATGCGAAATAATAAAGTGATTGCAAATAATATCCATCATTATGCTATTCACATGCATGATGTGGCCGGTATTTACACGCTTTCTGCTCAAGCCAAAAACAGTGGTTGCCGAGAATTATGTGCATGATATTGTTCTTTCTCCTTATGCACACGATCCTAATCACTTGGTTCTACTTGTATACCGACGAAGGTTCTTCGTTCATTGAGGTAAAAGATAACTGGTGCGATCAGAGAAAGTTCCTGAAGAATGCCAATGGTACCGGGTAATGTATGGACAAACAATGGTCCGATGGTGGCAGATAGTATTCGTAACCGTGCTGGTTTACAAGCGGATTACCTATATTTGTTGAAAAAATAATCTTAATAATATAAAGATGAAACGTAATTTTTTATTAATCCTTTTAATAGTTCTTTCTGTTTCTTCAATGAAAGCACAAAAAGCTACATGGATTTGGTATCCGGGCGATTATGAAATATGGCTGGGTAATAATATGAATAATAACCGTACGGAGAGGGGAGCTTTCTTTCCTCCTTTCTGGAAAATGGATAGCCATTACGTGCTGGTTGAGTTCTCTAAGAAACTGAATCTGTTTAAACCGGAGGAGATTACAATTGCTGTTGAGGGACGTTACAATGTAAAACTTGATGGTAAACTTCTGTTTGGTGCTCCTAAAACGCTGATTATTCCGGAAGGAAAACATAGTCTGAATATCAAAGTTCATAATCAGGCAACGGTTCCTGCTATCTATGTATCTGGTAAAACAATTTTCTCTGATCAGTCATGGAAAGTGACTTACGAAGACAAGGAATGGATTGACGAATCGGGCAAGGCATCAGATACTTCGGCTACTACTTATATGGATGCTGCCAGCTGGAACTTTAATGATCCTTCTCAGCTACCTTCTCAGTTTAAGTTGCATACTGAACCTGCCAATGCAGTTTCCAGTACTCCACAAACGCAAGGCGTGTTGGTAGACTTTGGCAAGGAAACCTTTGGTTACATCAAACTTGAACAACTGAAGGGGAATGGTAAAGTGAATATATTCTACGGAGAATCCAAAGAAGAAGCAATGAGTACGGGCTTCTTGTGAAACACTCGATCGTTTTGAGGTGACTAATGCTGAGGCTAAAGATTATATTGTTGAGGGGTCTAAGGCTTTCAGATATGTATATATTGTCACTGATAAGGAAGTGAGTTTTGCTAATGTGTCAATGCTTTACGAATCTCTTCCTGAAACTTATCGCGGTTCTTTCCGTTGCAGTGATCCGGAGATTAATAAAATATGGGATGTGGCTGCTTACTACAATGCATCTTACTACCCGTGAATTCTTTATTGATGGTATTAAGCGCGACCGCTGGGTGTGGAGTGGAGATGCTATTCAAAGTTATCTGATGAATTATTATTTGTTCTTCGATTCTCACACTGTAGGTCGCACTATAAATCTGCTTCGCGGAAAAGATCCCTGTTACTTCGCATATTAATACTATCATGGATTATACGTTCTACTGGTTCCTTAGTGTATATGATTACTATCATGTATACAGGTGACCTGCCATTTAATTGAACAACTTTATCCGAAAATGGCTACCATGATGGATTATGTGCTTGGGAAGAACCAATAAGGATGGTATGGTTGAAGGTATGACCGGCGACTGGGTCTTCGTGGACTGGGCAGATGGTTATATGGATAAGCACGGCGAACTGAGCTTTGAACAGATTTTGTTCTGCAAGAGTCTGGAAACAATGGCTGTGTGTGCTGATCTTACCGGAAATAAAGAGGATAAAGCAAAATATGATAAGTTGGCAACTGCTCTTAAATCGAAGTTGGAACCAGCTTTCTGGAATAACGAGAAACAAGGTTTCGTTCATAGCCGTTTGAATGGAAAGCAAAGCGAGCAGGTTACCCGCTATGCAAATATGTTTGGAATCTTGTTTGATTATCTGAATAATCAAAAGAAGCAGGCTGTTAAGAAGTCGGTTATACTGAATAATTCTATTATGAAGATATCAACTCCTTATATGCGTTTCTATGAATTGGAATCTCTTTGTGCACTTGGCGAACAAACGAATGTAACCAAAGAAATAAAGGATTACTGGGGAGGAATGCTTAAACTGGGTGCTACTTCTTTCTGGGAGAAAATATAATCCTGAAGATAAAGGCAGCAAACATTATGAAATGTATGGCCGTCCGTTCGGAAAGAGTCTTTGTCATGCTTGGGGATCAAGTCCTATTTACTTGTTAGGTAAATATTATCTGGGAGTGAAACCTCTTAAACCAGGATACAGTGAGTTCGCCATCAATCCTTCTTTGGGTGGATTGAAATGGATTGAAGGAACGGTTCCTACTCCTAAGGGAGGCGTTCACGTATATATGGATAAAAAAACAATCAAGGTTAAAGCCGGCGAGGGTAGAGGATATCTTACTTTCAAGAGTAAAAGTCAAACCTAAAGCATCTACCGGAGTTGTTGAGAAACTTTCTAACGATGAATATCGTATCTTAATTGAAGGCAATAATGCAGAAGTTACAGTAAACTACCGTAATTAATCATAATAGCTTTGAAATAAAAAGAGCGAAGAAGCAAGGATAACAACCAGCTTCTTCGCTTTTTTATTTATAACTTATTCATTCTTCCGTACACCGGGGTGTACGCACTTTCTACATGTGGGTGTACCGCCAGAGTCCATCCGGGTGTACGAATATTGTCCATCCGGGTGTACGTAATGGAAGCCCCTTTCTTTCTTGAGGAAATTGCACGCATTTGAGTACATTCCTCCTTTGTTTTCGTCTCATTTTTATAACATTATAAACTTATTTGAACGATGACGAAACTGAAAGTATTGACCTTGTGTGGATTGGCTTGTCTTTTGCTTCATGCCAAAAGAATGCAGTGTCGATAATTACTTCGCCTACAGCATCCAAACGTTTACAGTTTGGAACAGAACAGCTGAAGACAACTCTTGAGAACGACGGATATACGGTTAAAGTACGTAATCTGAATGATGCAAAACATTTAAGTGGAAAATCAATTCTTGCTTTGGAAAAAGGAGATCCTATTTCGCTTAACCTTGCTAAGAAATATGGCTTTATGCTTCCTGATTTTAACAAGAAAGAGGGCTTCTATATCGGGACAAAGAAAAATATGACTTTAATGTATGGCAATGATCCAACCGGAGCTTTGTATGGTTGCCTTCAACTGAAAGATCAGGTTAAAAGAATACTCTTGGAATTTTCTGCAAACATGACTGATGCTCCTGAAATGGTGTTAAGAGGTACATGTATTGGAGTACAGAAACCATATTACCTTGCCTAGGAAGAACTGTATACGAATATCCTTATACTGAAGAAAACTTCCCATGGTTCTATGATAAAGCGATGTGGATTAAATATCTGGATATGCTTGTGGCAAACAAAATGAACTCTGTTTATTTGTGGAATGGTCACCCATTTGCTTCTTTAGTTAAACTAAAAGATTATCCGTTTGCTGTTGAAGTGGATGATGCTACATTTCAAGAAAAACGAAGAGATGTTTTCATTCATAACAAAAGAGGCCGACAAACGCGTGGTATCTTTGTTATTCAGATGTTTTATAATATCCTTGTTTCAAAACCTTTTGCCGAGCATTATGGTATTAAAACTCAGGATAGAAATCGTCCTATTACTCCATTAATTGCTGACTATACTCGTAAATCTATCGCTGCTTTTATTGAAAAGTATCCTAATGTAGGATTATTGGTTTGCCTTGGTGAAGCAATGGATACTTATGAAGATGATGTGGAATGGTTTACCAAAACTATTATTCCGGGTGTAAAAGACGGACTTAAGGCTTTGGGACGTACCGATGAACCTCCAGTTCTACTTCGTGCTCACGATACTGATTGTAAGATGGTAATGGATAAAGCACTCCCTCTTTACAAGAATCTGTATACTATGCACAAATATAATGGAGAATCGCTTACTACTACGAACCTCGCGGGACCATGGGCAAAGATTCATAAAGATTTA
>Ga0268356_10526_pt1 | contig 15333 bp, 13 predicted proteins | sample BioMet10_FD_194415 | JGI IMG/M metagenome (GOLD analysis project Ga0268356, IMG submission 194415) | Sewage microbial communities from Oakland, California, United States - Biofuel 10 (PacBio Assembly) | ecosystem: Engineered > Wastewater > Sewage > Unclassified | place: USA: California | collected...
CAGGATTTCGCCTATATTCTTCATTACCTGTTCGGTTTGTTCTTTGATGCCGCCTTCGGCTACATTTCCTGTTTCGGGATTGATGGGAACCTGCCCACTGATGTAAAGAGTACCGTTGGCTTCCACAGCCTGACTGTAAGGTCCGATGGCTTTGGGTGCCTTTTCGGTATGGATTATTTTTTTCATGTTGTATATTTTAAAGATTATGGCAAAAGTACGAAAATAAGTTCACTTTTCCGATAGCATCACATAGGAAAACGACGTTTGAAAAGATTAATAAATCACGGTGATTGTTCCGGTACTTTTAAAATCGTTGCCCGGGCGTGTACTTCCGTTTTCAAAAAGAAGTTCTTTTATGATCCAAAAATAAGTTCCTTCCGAAACCCTTTGTCCATTGAAAGTTCCATCCCAGCTTTCGGCAGGTTGCCCGTCCTGAACTTTATCCGATTCCCAAAGCAGATTGTCCCATCGGTTGTAGATGGCTATATGATATTTCAAAATTCCATGACCTTTGGGAGTGAACTTCTGATCTTCGGGATTGCCACTACTGAATTTTAAAGCATTGGGAATGTAAAGCCGGTAGAAGAATAAATTGAAAACGACCGAACTTGTATCGTAACACCCGTATTGATTGCTTGCCGTTAATCGGATCCGGTAATTTCCCGTGGAATTAAACGTAGCTACAGGATTTTCCACAGTTGAAGTATCGCCATTACCAAAGTCCCATTCATAGCGATCGGCAAAAGTTGTTTTGTTGGTCAGTTGCAGCGTGGCAGGCAAACTGTTGATATTGGTATTGGCAGACGAATAATTTAACGTAAACTTACTTGCCGGTTGATGGAAAACGCGAACCACAGAAACTGCCGTGTCGCGGCATCCGTTATTCCATTCCGATATCAGGGTAACATTGAAATCGCCAGCCGATGAATAAGTATGTTCAGGATTCGACGACCAGGGAGTGCCGTCGCCAAAATTCCAGAGATGATAGGTTCCGGCATCGCCTTCCATGGTAACGGTAAGCGGTTCACAACCTTCAGCCGAATTCAGTATGACGGCTGTTGGGTTTGTTTTTACAAAAATGGGTTTACTGATGGAATCGCTACAACCCAGCAACTGGCTGGTACCGGCAAGCCATATGGTGTGCCAGCCGGGGAATTGAAAAACGTGGGTAGGATTGCTTTGATTGGAAAAAGTAGAATCACCAAAATTCCAACGGATGAACGATAATTGTTCGGATAAGTTAGTAAATTGAATTTCCTCGCCAATGCAAACAGAATCGGAAGACATAGAAAAATTAATTACGGGCAGGTTCGAAACATGAATCAAGGTTGAAACCGTGTCTTTGCTACAGGTATCGTATCCCGAAACCAATAACCTTGCGCGGTAAATTCCCGATGAAGTGTAGGTATATGTTGGATTCATTTCATGGCTCACGCTCCCGTCTCCGAATTCCCAATCGTAACGGTAGCCTCCCTGCGAGCCATCGCCATGGAAATGGACTGTATGCGGAGGACAGCCCATATTATTATCATAGCTTATAAAAGCTTTGGAGAAATTAGGATAAACAGTAATGGAATCAGTAATGCTGTCGCGTCCGCAACCATTGACCGTTTTTAATAAAAGATAATACGTTACCGCATCACTGCTTTCGTTATAAAAAACGTGTTCAAAAATTTTCGACGAAATAGTATCCACAGGAGTATTATCGCCAAACGACCAGATGTTATAAACCGGAAGGCCTCTCGAAGTATTGGAGATTCTCAACCGTAGAGGCGAACAACCAATGTGGGTATTGGGCATAAACCGGGCTACAGGCATGGTGCGTACTTCCACGGGCAACGATTCGCTGAGCACTCCGCAGTTAATAATCAAATCGACGGTAATATGGTAGGTTGTATCGGCAATTACACCCTGATAATAGGTGATGGTGGTGTCGGAAAACGAATATCTGGAGGTGATAATGCTTCCGTTTCCAAAATTCCAGCGATAGCTAACCTGATTGTTATACATGGAATGGTCGAAAAGAATGCGTACATCCACCGGACCGCATTGGCTTGGCGGATCGTAGGATATTGTAAAAAAAGGTTGTGGAGGCGGAAAAATCACATGAATGGTCTTTTCGATGGAATCGACACACCCATAGCGGGAACTTACAATAAGCAGTACCTTGTATTCTCCCGTATCGGCATAAACGTGAAACGGATTGGGAAGACTGGAAGTGCTGTCGTCGCCAAAATTCCATGAATAACTGTATCCTCCGGTGGTGGTGTTAACAAACTGTTTGTTTATTCCTACACAAAAAGTATCGGCAACAAAATCAGGAATCGGGTAGGGGTCAACCGTAATGTTGATATAATCAAAATTAAAACAATGGGTGGCAGTATCTGTAACTTTAAGTGTGATAATAAATGTTCCAGCTCCTGAGATGCCGGGGTCAAATGTTCCGAGGATATTATCGGTAATTCCGGAGCCGCTCCACCAAGGTTCGTTGGAATAGGTCGCTCCGAGTTCCGAAAGGTCGATGGGCTCATCGCTGATGCACATTCCCCGGTCGTTTCCCGCAAAAACTTCAGGCAATGGTTTCACAATAATATAAATGCTGTCGCGTGACTCGCATGCTCCATAGCCGCGTATGTAAAGGCATTTAAAAACGCCAACATACGAAGTGTTAACCCAACCACTCGAACTGACAATGCTGCCAAACCATGAACCGTCGGTTGGGGTTGCCTGTAAACGAAACGAAGGTTCGTTGCGGCAAATGCTTGTATCTCCATTTTGTAATGTAACAGGAACATAGGAAATGATGGAAATGGAATCCATAAGCGTTACCGTATCGCAGTCGTTGGCCGCTTTTAGTATAACCCGGAAAGTCCCTGATTGGGTATATAAAATGGAGTCGGGATGAGCCAAAAGGCTTGAATCGGGAAAGGCGCCTTCAAACTTCCAATGGTAAGAATGAAATGGGCTTCCGTTTTCTTCATAACTTACCTGAGGTGTATAATAATACGGGGCACAGCGCCGGTTGGGAGGATGGGCAAGAGTTGCCGTAGGTTTGTTGGCAACATTTATTGTAAAAGTTGTGTCATCTGTCTGTATGCAATTATTTTCTACTCTTAAGGTTACCTGATATCCCGAAGTCAGGTACGTGTCGAAACTGAGGGTCGGCTCTGCCGAGTGTTCATTGGTTGGGCTGATAAAATGCCAGCCTTGTGCCGGTGTTACCGTCCAGGTATAACGAAGGTTGCCACCCGTGGAATGATTGAGAAACGTAACTTCTTTGGGAATACAATTATTAACCGACTGAGGCGTGGCATTCGCATAGGGCAGACTGTCAATACGAACAGTCCAGATCAACGTATCGTTGCCACAATAGCTCATATTGATTAACATCAAGTCATAATTTCCTTTGGCAGAATAGGTTTGTGGTGGCGGAACAGTACCGCTAAAAGTATGGCCATTTCCGAAATCCCAATAATATGTCGAACCCGGGCTGCAGCCATCCCCATATCCGGTAGTGGACAAATTTGTAAACTGTATTTCATCGCCAATGCAGCCTTTAGCCTGAGCAGTATCTATCATTGCTTTACCTTTGGCGTATACAGGGGCGGTATAATGTTCCGTAAGTGAAGTTCCGCAAGTATTTGTTGGTTCTAATCTTACAGTGAATTGGCTACCAGGCAAATTACAGGAAGAAGTTAGATACGTGTGACTGATAATGCTATCATTATTTACAACGGAATCATGATTCCATAATACCTCGGTTCCATCGCCAAATTTCCACCGATATTTAGTTTCCGGCGAGTTGTCGTCAATGCCCGAAATTCGAAAACGGTAAATTACAGGTGCACATTGTGCCTGGTAAGTACCTATGGTATCGAAAGTTCCCATGGGTGGCGATTCATTACCTACCCAATAGGTAGTTTTCCCTTCGCAGCCATAGATATCGGAAACGGCAAGTTCGAGACTAAATACTCCCAGTCTGTGATACGTATGCTGAACATTGGTAAAATGCGCCGATAATCCTGTAGAAAACCACACCATCGCCCCAGTTTATGGAAAAATTGTTAGGTACCAGGCATGACGTATCCTGGGTTATATTACTGACGGTAACGGTAAAATCGGGATTTTCGGGCGTGGGATGATTGTCGCAATTGCTGAACGTGAGCGGATCGGATAATAATGGAACTGGTCTGCCTCTCACATTGACGAATTTAATTTGCGAGCCTTGTTGTATGTTGGTAAATGTTGTATCGGTAACGGTTAACATCACATCTTTGGGCTGTAAGCTACAACCAAAAACATCAAAAATATGGGTGGGATTTTTTTCGGAAGAATGTGGAGTATTATCATTGAAATTCCAGTCAAAAATATATTTGGTACTATCGCCACCACTCACCAGGGCGGTGAATTGAACGGCATTGCCCGAACAAGAACTGTCGGGAGAAAAGGTAAAATTAACATTAAGCTGAGCCGATGAATGGATGGATAAAAAAACCATAGATATTATCATCCACCATGAACCCAACCGTTTCATTTGCGTTAAACCCCTCCTTACTTCCACGCTACAAAAATAAAAGAAAAATCAGCAGCAACAAAAAACTTAAAGCCAGATGTAGATTTGTCCTGTGATATTTATTGCCAGCGGTCGCGGAAATCTTTTTTCTTGGTTAGTTTCAAATCTTTCAGAACGGATGATTTACATTGATAGCAAAATTCCAGCTTTTCATTCCGCCTATGGGTATCCAGTTAAAACGCATTTCCCAGCAATGCAAATCCCTAATCACATTAACAGATGTATACGAAAATTTACCATTTTCAAAATCATATCCCGAATTAAAGGAAAATTTCCATTTGGGAGTGATGCTTACATCCCCGTTAAACGAGAGCGTTTGGATGATACTCTTTTTAGTTTTATCTGTCAGCGCTACGTAAGTACTTGTGCGGCGGAAGGTGTAAGCGATATTTAAACTCCAGCTATTATTCCAATCTAAATAATCGGAAAGATTGTTATTCACCGCGTCTATCTCTTCAGGAGTACCGCTAACCGGTTTTTTCTCGTCTTTTTTATTTTTATTCTTTAATTTTTCGGAGGAAGTGTTCCAGTTTAAACTGAAACTCCATGAATTATTGTTAAATCTCATCAGGCGATGATTTACATCCCATTCATAACGGTTGATTGTGCGACCCAGGGAATCGAGTGCATATAAATTCCAGACCGAAGCATAATAAATTTGTAGATTTTTAAAAAGGGTGGTATGCCCGTTCATGCTTATTGGCGCCCATTTTAAGGAATCCTTAGCCAAGTCGTATGAAGTGGAAATGGTGAAATTATCGATCAGTATAATTTTTTTTGTGCCGGTAACCGTATCTTTTCGCGAACGCACTTTCATTTCGAGATTATTGCTAAGACTCAGATTGATACTTCCCGATTTACCCGAAGGCGGCGTGCCGTACAACGAATGATAATTTCCATCCTCAAAAATTGAATAAAGTTCTTTTCTTCCGGTTGAATCCACCTGAACCTTTCGGTAATATCCCCACCATGGATCGGCAAAATCGGGACGGAATGAAAATCCGATGTTTGGAGTGACTACGTGGCGAATGGCATTAACAGGCCCTTTTTTGAATTGTAGTATGCCATATATTTTGGTGGAAAGTGAAGAACTGAAACTAAAATCATGAGCCGCCTTAAAACCATTAATTGTATCCGTGCGAACGTAACCCACTACCGTATCCGTTGCTGTTTTCAACGTATCGTTTACCCAATGTTCGCTTATACTTTTCGGATACCAGCGTTCATTAAAACTGAGCGTATTGGTCAGATTAAAATGTTTGAATAATTTGATGGAACTGCTTATAGGTATGGAATGTTGCATCCCGTAATTAAACTGGTCGAACATTTCGGATTTAAAAAGAAGCGTATCGTAGGTATCCAATTCGTTGCGGGCGTTCATCTTATAATTTACCGAAATGTTTTCATACCATTTGGTTTTGCCAACCACATTATTGCTGCGAAAGGGATAAAACTGGTTGGTGGAAAGAGATATTTCGGGCAAGGTAACGGTAACCGATTTTGTTAATGTATTTTGAGTAAGATTCAGGTTGGATGTGAAAAACCATTTTTCCCATAGCGTAGTCTGATAAGCCACACTTGAAGAAAAGGTGTTGGAAAGATAATTACTGGCGCTTACCGGGTTGTATTGGTTATATTTGCGGCTCTGCAGGTCAACGTTTGCCGAAAAAGTACTGTTTGGTCTTGCCTTGGGGATCCTGACTATGTGTCCACCGGATAGAAAAATCTTTGCTTTTGGAAAAATCCGGAGTTCCTTCGGTACCGGTTTTATTCAAGGCATAATTAAAACTGAAATTACCCGAATATTTATATCTTTTTTTGTAGGCAAGAGCAGGCTTAATGGCATAACTTCCATGGGTGTAGATATCTCCCCTGACTTCCAAATCCATGTAATCGCTTATGCCAAAATAATATCCACCGTTTTCAAAATAAAATCCCCTGTTTGCAGATTCGCCATAACTTGGAATCAAAATACCGGAATTTCTACCTTTCTTGTTGGGAAACAACCCAAAAGGAAGGAAAACGGGAAGTGTAACATCTTCAATATTTAAAAAAACAGGTCCGGTAATAATTTTATTATCAGGAATAACTTTTGCCTTGGTGTAAATCATGCTATAATGCGGATGATCCAGATCGCAGGTTGTGTAGCCACCTTTGTAGGCATTGGTTGTATTATTGGTCATTTTTTTGATGATACTTCCATGAAGATAACCTTCGCCCTCTTTAGTTATAACGTTGGTACTTACCCCCTTTTTTGTATCAAAATTATATTCAAGGGTCTTCGACTTAAACGTTTGATCACCATCTTTAAACTCGGGAGTACCCGTTTCTTTATTGGTAGAATCCGTTACACCTTTGGCAAAAGCAATATTATTTTTGAAACTTGCTTCAACATAAGCTGCTTTGAGATTGATTTTTCGTAATTAATTTCTGCATTTTTATATAAAAAGGCCTTTTGAATCTTGAAATCGAAACAAATTGAATCGTCGGAATTATACTCCACTTTTACCTTAAGGGCTTTTTTATTGGCTTTTATTTGTAAACTATCCTTTTTCGTGGTATCAACGACCACCTTAAGGCTACTGTCCGAAGGCTTTGCCTCAATAGAATTTTGTCCGTTTGTATTCAAAGAAAAAGTGATTAGAATAACAAACAAATAAATGATTCCTGAAAAGCGTATTGTTAATAAATTAGCTAACAATTTTTTGATGGTTGAGTTAATTAAATGCTGATTTTTGCTGAGCTTTGATTGTTTTTATTACTTTTGAATGTTTAAAAATATTGCTTTGCCTGGAAAATAATATTTTTGAAGCTGCAAAAGTATCAAAATTTCGGCATATCAATTTTGTAAAGTGAATCAAAATCAAACAAAGTATAAATTAAAGGGATTTCAACGATAGTAATTCATTATGTTAAAAATAAAACGTCTCGAATTAATATTTGGTATACTGGGTTTACTGTTAATGCCCTTGTATTGTTTGTCGGGCCAGAAAGATCATAAAATAACCACGGTAGTGATTGATGCGGGACATGGTGGGCATGATTCCGGCGCAAGAAACGGAAAAACCCTTGAAAAAGATATTAATCTTGCTATTGCCTTGAAAACAGGTAAATTGATTGAAAATTCCTGTAAAGATGTCAACGTAATTTATACCCGCACTACCGATGTTTTTGTAGAATTGTATAAACGTGCGAAAATTGCCAACGAGGCTAAGGCCGATTTGTTTATTTCTATTCACTGCAATTCCAATCCTTCCTCCAAATCATACGGTACCGAATCATACGTGATGGGACTTCATAAAAGCAGTGCTAATTTACAGGTTGCCAAAACGGAAAACTCATCCATTTTGCTTGAAAGCGATTATTCGGTTCAATATGATGGATTTGACCCCAATTCACCCGAAGCCAACATTATTTTTACGCTGTTTCAAAATGCTTTTCTCGAACAAAGCCTTGATTTGGCTTCCAAGATACAAAGCCAGTTTTCCGAAAAAACAAAATTATTTAATCGTGGAGTTAAACAGGCTGGTTTTCTGGTGCTTTATAAAACAGCCATGCCCGGAATATTAGTCGAATCGGGATTTATCAGCAATGACAACGACAGGTCGTTTTTAGAAAGCAACGAAGGACAATCAGCCATTGCCCGATCTATATGTTCTGCTTTTGTCAAATACAAATCGGAATGTGAAAAACAATTTGATGATAAAAAACTCGCAAAAAAATCCAATGAAGTCAATCCCGATGAAAAATCTTCGAAACATAAATCAAAATCCCATAAAAAGACGTCTTCCTGTCCGGAAACCGGAGAAAAATCCTCAGCAAATACTTCTCCTTCAGCAACAGAACCGGTTATAGTTGCAAATGAACCTATTGGAAAAGCAGTAAAAGATACTTTCCCGGTTCAAAAAAACGCACCCAAAATGGATAGCCTGACGGAAAAAGAAGTCGAGTACCGTGTTCAATTCGCCACATCGGACAAGGAAAAACCATTAAATTCAAAAGCGTTCGTCGGGCTGGAAGATGTTCGTAAATATTTTCACCAGGGCTTGTATAAATATACCGTTGGAAACAAAAAAACAATAAAGGAAGCCGTAGCGCTGATGAAGGAAATGAAGAAAAAAGGATATAAAGATGCTTTTGTGGTGGCTTTTCTCAACAATCAACGAATAGCCTTAACAGCGGATAATAAACAATAGAAATTTATTGTATTTTTGTTTTGCTAAATTTAAAAATTTCCAACTTGAAACATAAACGTGAAATTAAGATAGGAGCTTTTGTCATTGTTACGTTAGCTCTCTTTATTTGGGGAATAAGTTTCCTGAAAAGTAAAGATTTTTTTATGAAAAAACGGGTTTTTTACGCCGTTTACGAAAAAGTGGATGGATTAGTAAAAGCAAATCCCGTTTTTGTGAAAGGGTTAAAAGTCGGAATAGTTGAAGATGTTTATTTTGTCTATAAACCTTCTACCCATATTGTAGTTAAATTAACACTTACAAGCGATATTCCCATTCCTAAAAATTCCATTTCAAGGATTTACAGCTATGACCTTATGGGTTCAAAAGCCATTGAATTGCTTCTGGGTGATTCGTTTGTACAGGCTCAAAGCGGCGACACCCTGAAATCGGAAGTGGGCGGTAGTTTGCAGGAAGAAGTAAATCGCCAGGTGCAACCCATCAAGAAAAAAGCAGAAAACCTGTTGCTATCAATCGATTCCGTGGTTACTGTTATAAGCAGTATTTTAAATTCTGATACACGTGAAAATTTATCGCAGAGCTTCGAAAGTATTAAAATTACGCTTAAAAACCTGGAACACACAACTTACAATATTGATACCCTCGTTGGCACCCAAAGATATCGTTTGGCTGGTATTGTCTCCAACATCGAATCCATTTCGTATAATATCCGTCAGAACAATGACAAAATTTCCAATATTATCAATAACTTTTCACAAATATCCGATACCTTGGCAAGAGCTAATGTATATCAAACACTGGCTAATGCCAATACGGCAATAACTCAGATATCAGCTGTATTCCAGAAAATTAATACCGGTGAAGGTTCGCTGGGATTATTGGTGAACGACAATAAGTTATATAACCGTATTGACGGCGCTGCCCGGCAACTTGACGAATTGCTTGAAGATATGAAGCTTAATCCTGGACGCTATGTCAGCATTTCTGTATTCGGGAAAAGTGCTTCCAAAAATAAATATGTTGCACCTGCAAAAAAAACGAATACTCTGGCCGATACTTTAAAAAGAAAGTAAATTTATTTTTTGAAAATATCGAGGCGGGTATACGGGCGTTTGTCGTCGAGCCATTTAAAATCTTTCAGAAGCAAATCATGGGATGTTAAATCTTTTTCAGGATATAAAGCGCCCTTGGGCTTGCTTATGTAATTTATTCTATCCACCTTATTTTCTTTGATGCCGATAACCATATCCGAAGAAATCATTTTGCTGATGCCTATCAGCGACTTATCATCTTCGCGTACCCAGTAAAGTGTTTCCGAATTTCCACTGACGGTAACTTTGTAAATCTGATTATCCTTAAAATAGCCAATCATATTCTTGCCTTTAATTTGGTTGAAATTGGTAAGCGTATCTTTGGAAACGATGAAAGAAGTATTGTAAAGCCGTAGTTCGTTGATTTTTTTGTCCTTTACAAAAATGCGTATCGTATCGGCAGTCAATTGATTTTTGCCCGACCAGAGGATAGGCGAATTGAAAAGTGTTAAGGTAGAATCTTTAACTATATATGCCAGGGAATCGCACATGCCCTGTAAATCGTTCCGGAAGAATTTTACATGATGAAAAGCAAAAAGTTCCTTGGTAACCCTTGCCGTATCGAACGTAGCTTTGAGGGTGTCGGCATGGAGGAATAACGAATCTTTTTTCTCGATCATGATGGCATAAGCGCTGTCGGTGAGTACGGCATAACCGGTTTTTTCGAAATAATCGCCTAAGTTTCCTTTAAAAACGATGTTTTGTACGGTATCAATGATAGAAACATTGCGTAAAGCTTTACCAATGCCATTGGTGCGGTCGTAATAAAGGCTGTCGCCTTTCAGAGTTTGATTTTCGTTGATCAGATAGGCGTTACGGCTGAATTTGGATACTTCATATTTGGTGTCGTACCAGCCGTTTTCACAATAAATAAAATTTTTCTTTCCTTTGATGGTGGATGGTCCGTAAAAAAAAGCGGTACGCGACACGGTATTGTACATAAGCGTATCGGAGTTCATCACATATTCGGGATTGGTAAGCACTACCTTATCCTTAAAGAAAAATTCCTTTTTGTCGGTATGATAATACCCTTTTTTACTGGTAAGCCGGTTTTCCTTGTTGCGGATTTTTCCTTCGGTTTCGTACTTGGCTATATTTGTATTTCTGTCAAAATACAGATGGTCGGTCGTTAGTGTCGTTTCATTATCAACCAGCTTAACTATTTTTCCGGTGATATCGGCAATTTTAGTATCGCCGTTATAATTGAGCAGGTCGCCATATAGATTTAAAGTGTCGCTCGATTTGATACGCACATGGCCAAAACAGATGACATTATTGGTCTTTTCGTCCATGATGGCGCTGTCGCAATAAAGGAAAGCTCCCTGATGTTCAAAGATAACATTGCCTACCACACGGTAAGTGGATATCCCTAACATCTTGTCGTATTTCAAGTCGTTGCCTTGCTCCAGCCTGATGATGGAATTCTTTTGGGCATAAGCACCGGCTGTCATCAGAAGGGTTATAAGTAGTAGTATTTCCTTAAGCTTCATCGGCATATTTTTTCGATGCTGCAAAGATAGCGTATATTCATCAAAATAAACTGCCGGTTTTAAAATAGGAATTGATGTTCCGTTGATATCCGGTTTTAATTGTTTGTCTTTTTCAGGATAATTGTGCGGTAATTGGTATTATTCCATTGAATCATCGCTTCCCTAAAATTAGTATAATCAGCATGGCTTAGTGTCTTTTGTGCAAGATGAAGACTGCGTTTTATCTTTATGTGATTGCCCGACTGATATATGCTGATGTTAAGAGTATTGCCATTTTTTATTTCCACCGGTTTATTCACCATCACAAAACCGTCGGGTATCGTAAGATCAAATTCATAATCTTCTTCCAAAAGATTGGGTATTTCCAATGGGATGCTACGATCGCTGAGCATAACGCTAAGATGCCATTCATCACTTCCGTTTTTAAAGGCAGGAATATCCATAAAATAATAGCCATTCTGAATACGGGAAGCACTTTTATCGGCAACGGTCAACTGAGCCTTGGTCGTTTCTTCTTCCGTTAATTTACTAATATTTACCTTAGAAATGTCCTTTGACCCCAATCCGCCGGCGAGGTAGTTTTTCACTTTTGATGAATCCTTGCTAAAATCAAAATAAGGATTCATTGCTTTGGTCATGGTAAGCGATAATGTTCCTTCCAGCGTATTTGCCGTGGGGGTTCCAATTTAAGTTGCCTTCCATGGTAAGCTGGTTTTCGGGGAAGGAATAAGCTTTTGATGTAAACGATTTTGTTGAACTGAGATTTATTAACATACGGCCGCCAACGGCATATTCTTTATTCAGAATATCTTTTTGGTCGGGCGAAAGGAATAACGTTTCCCCTTTATGAGGTTTGATTTCTACAAGGATGTCCGTGCCTGCCAGATTTCCATTGTTTTTATTAAAATAAACGGACGGAAAACCCATCACCGGATGGGCAGAGATGCCTGCATAATTTAAGATTTGTGAAAACAGGATGGCTTTTTCGAGGCGGGTTGCGGCATTGGAAGCCCAGATTTGAGCAGGAGTGCGGGGATTATAACCGGCATATATCATCGGAATGTTGAGCGTAGATATTTCATCAGCCAGTAGCGATTGAATCTTAAGGATTTTTTGGATGTTGCCGGTTTCATTTTCAACAGTTCGTCGATTTTTGATTTAATTTCGGAAGTCAACCCTATGTTAAATCCTGTTTTGGAAGTCATCCATTGAATGGCCGAAGGCATATCCACGGAGCTGAAAAAAAAGATGCGGAATACAATTCAGGTCTTTTTCCTGAAATGATTCATTGCTTAAAGCCGGGACATTTTTGAATCGCCATTCGTAAACATCCATTTTGCTTTCTTCCCTTTTGTCGGGTTGTAAGGCACAATTGTACATCCGGTAATTTAGTGTTTTGCCTTGGGGAACCCTGATGCGGATAACCAGTTCGTCAATAGGTGAATTTTCGCCAACGATTTCCTGCCCGCTGAGAAAAGGAATAAAATCTTTGGATGAGGTAAGGCTATAATCGAGATTGATGATAGCGCCAATTTCGGTGGCTGTGTGGGTTACCGCCATTTCGCGCAGATGATTAAAAGCCGGAGCATCGGCGGCAAAACCTGGCAGCACTTCGTTAAAAGCATTCTTGGGCGTATTTACCTGTTTTGCCGTCAGCGGTAACGGTAAAAGCCCTTGTTGATGCTTAGTTTCTGGTATTGCGGATTGTAAACAATAAATGTTTCGCCGTAGAGACGGATTGAACGAAAGCTGGGATAAGAGCTTTTATTTGTTTCTGAAGCCGGTAAACGGTGCTTCCGTCGGGCTTCAGGGTATATTCTTTTACGAGTTTTTGATAAACAGCGTCGGCGTTTCATTCTGTGCCACAACGGGAGTGATAAAGAGCGCCGTCAGGGCGATGAGATAGATAAAACGGAATATTTTCATGGGAATAATGATGTTTGATTCGAGTATTATTTGATTTTGATGATGAAAGGTTTTTCGCCCAGTTCTTTTTGAGCCTGTACGCATTTCTTAAAGTCGGGCCAATCGGATGCATCATAAACCCGTTTACCGAAAACCGAGGTTTGGTTTATTTTTAATGTATTCCCCTGTTGTTGCCAGGCGAAGTTACCCGAATTGGATGTTCCTTTGATTTCCGTAGATTTGAAAGGGCTGGTTGCAACGGCTTCGTCGGGGAGGGTAATGCTTTCTTCCAGTTCCACCAGACGTGAAGTGCGGTCGCGGAAACCGTAGTTCCGCTGGTCAATATCCGTAGTTCCACCATAAGTACGACATGGCTGAGGCAAAAAAGCTGGGTAGTGGTGATGGGTTTAACGATAAGCTCACTGTTACCGGCAAGTGCATATCCCGGGATGGTAAAGTCGGCGGTGATTTTTATGGGACCGGACATGTAATCGTAGGGATCGCCAAAATCAATATTCGAAAGAATGATCGAAGGGAAGATGCGGAGGAACTCTTTCTCAATACTCATTTTCCAATCGCTTTTGAAGTTGCGCGTGAAAAAACCCTCTGACTGAGCCATCAGATTGTCCTTCGGCGGTAAGTGTGAACGAACCGGTCAGCGTTCCATCGCCGGCAAGCGTCGATTGAGTATTGATGCGAAAATAATGATTTTCGGGAGGAGAGACGGGTGTAATTTTAAATCGGCACCTTCGGGAACACCCATAAGATAATTCTGCTGTTGTTCGGCGCTCGACCACAGTTCGCGGAGGAAGGGAACCCAGGTGGGATCGAGCAACTGGTATTGTCCATTACGACGTTTAACCACGGTAACGCTGTGATTAAACTGGTCGGCAGGAATATAATCAATACGGGAGCCAGCCATCGTCATAGCAGGATATGCCTTAAAACCGGCGGCACGCAACATGGCGATAAGCATGCTTGCTTTGTCCTTACAAACGCCACAACGGTCGGTAAAATTCATTTTGCAATTATGCAGGGTATATCCTTCGCCTTTGCCCATGGAGATACCGGAATAGCGCATGTTGTCGGCTACCCAATGGGTGAGCAGAGAGATGCTATCGAGTTCGGTGCGGGCATTTTTAACTAATTCCGATACCTTTTCCCTGACTTCGGGTGTAGGATCGAAACTGTGATAATCTTCGTTAACGTTATAAAACCAAAGCGATTTGGCTTTCCAGTCGGGACTGGTGGAAAGCAGCAGTTTGGGAGCTACATCGTCCCATGCTACCATGTTGGATTCAGCCTTCAAAGGCAGAATGTTTGTTGCCGAAAAGGCATACAGAGTTTTTATCGCCGAGAAAAAGAACCTTGGAAGATGCAGGTACCATTATAAAATTCGTATTGTATGGTTTTATCTTTGGGAACATACACCTGATACGATTTGCAAAGGACGGGATCGGAGCTGTAGAAAGGAACAATATCGTAAAAATGTCCGCGCATGGGCGGGATATACTGATCGTCGTCGCCATCCTGAAGCAGGGCATAGGTAAAGCCTTTTTTAAAGATAAATACTTCCACGGCATCGCCGGGTTCGAGCCGACCTACTTCTATCATCTTTTCGCGGGCACCCCAATAGATAGCACGTGCAGGTGCAGGGTAATCCATAACGGTGGAGACGGGAATATTTTGAATGCTACCGTTGTGGCGATAGACTATCACTTTTTGTATTTCGACAAAAGCCGACAGCGGGTCGTAGCCATATTTCACCGTCTTCATCCGTAAGGCTCCCTGGGGAGTGAGTATTTTGGTAAGCTGATGAAGGGAATAATACGAAAGACCGCTTTCCTGAACATCCACGCGGGTGCTGTCGAAAAGCACCAATAGGTTATTGTTGGGATAGTCCGAAGCATTGCCCGAGCGACGAATAATATCCTGAACGGGAGTTGCCCGAAGACTTAAAACCCCGATAAAGCAGATAATAAAGAGGGAAAATTTTCTAAACATTTTTAGCTATTTGATTTGAACGGTAAAAATAGGAGTTTTTCAAAAACAAGCAGAAAGAAATTGACGATTAAAGGCGT
>Ga0268356_11022_pt1 | contig 15305 bp, 20 predicted proteins | sample BioMet10_FD_194415 | JGI IMG/M metagenome (GOLD analysis project Ga0268356, IMG submission 194415) | Sewage microbial communities from Oakland, California, United States - Biofuel 10 (PacBio Assembly) | ecosystem: Engineered > Wastewater > Sewage > Unclassified | place: USA: California | collected...
TCCATTTTATGATAATTATGATTTATTCTCTACTTCCAGAATGTCGATTTTCATTCTGAATGAAAATCTATGTGAGAAAATGAATAAATTTTATGATAATTTAGTTATCGCAGACGATTGGCGGAAGGAATTTTTAAATAAAGTTGATGAAATGCGTAAAAATAGTGCAAATTATTTAATAAAACTCAGAAAAGTGCAGATGAGAAAAGCATTGAAGAGTCTTACAATAACACAATTCATGCTGTAAAAGAAACGTTTAAATCCATAAATGAAATAAAAAAGGAATTGGCAGAGATTGCTGAAATGAGTAAAAATCATCATTCTGTTATTACTACTTTAAAAAAAGAGTTAGATGAAGATATTAGCATTTATTCAAGCGATTTGTTTATACCCGTCTGGTTAATTCTCGGGCTACTCTCAACCCTATCAGGTGCATACTATCTTAATGCCAATCCCCCCGTTTATCAGATTGGATTTCCAGCAGTATCATTAGGTTTTGCATTTTTTACTTTTGGCTCAAATCGCTATTCTGGTGTTAAAATACAAAGGAAACTTGATGAAATTGTTAAAAAAGTATGATTGTATCAGGTGGTTCTCTAATTAGAGCCACGGTTATAAACTTACTAGCCGTGGTAAGCAGAGGATGAACCTAGTTTTATATTTTCATAGTTCGCGGTGTGTTATTTTGAAAGTATCAACAACCGATCCGCTCTTTTTCCGGAATTATCCGCTAACAATCCGAGTTTTTTTCAAAAAGTTTACGTGCCCACCAGGATACTTTTCCCGGCACCGCTCTGACGTAGCCCGGGCAGAAATTGTCTGTAACTTTACAGTGAGTCTGTAAAGTTACAGTTAAACTGTAAGATTAAGTACTGTGAAGATCCGGGTTTTTTAGAGAAATGACCGGCCCCATCTTTTCCTGAAGGGTTAGCCCCATCAGTACCGTATCCAATAATTTTTCACCCACAACCGCCAAGCATCATCTATGCCGATCAAAGTCCTCGCGTTCGCCGGCAGCCCGCGCCGGCACGGCAACTCCGAGACGCTCCTTGACTGGACGCTTGCCGCCATGGCAGCCGATCCGGAGGTTGCTGTAGAAAAAGTCCCGCTCACCGAGGCAAACATCAACCCCTGCCGGGGCTGCAATGCATGCGAGAAACTCAACAAGTGCATCCAGCGCGACGGCATGGACATTTACCATGACAAGATCGTCGATGCAGACTGCATCGTGCTTTCATCTCCTGTGTTCTGCATGGGCCTTTGTTCGCAGGTAAAAGCCCTCGTGGACCGGGCGCAGGTCTACCGGTCCCGGAAGTACGTGCTCAAACTCCCGATCGTTCCCCCGGAGCGCAAAGGCAAGCGCATGGGTGTCTTTCTTGCGAGCGCCGGCCAGACCTGGCCGTACGTTTTTGACGCGCTGGTGCCATCGGTCAAGTGCTTCTACCACGTTATCGATATCAAGGACGCTGACATTCGGTACCTGATGATAAACGGCGTGGACGAAAAAGGTGCAATCGAACGCCACCCGACGGCAAAGAGCGATGCGGAGAAGCTCGGGAAGGCTGTCGTCGCAGAGCTCAAGGTCCGCCTTGCAGGAGGAATAAAGCAATGACGGTCACGGTTCTTGGCATCTCGGGGAGCCCGCACCGGCACGGGAATACCGAGACGCTCCTTGACAGTTTCCTGGACGGGGCACGCTCGGCCGGGGCAGACGTGGAGAAAGTGGTGTTAAAGGAGCTTAATTACACGCCGTGCCGGGGATGCAATGCCTGCCACAAAACCGGGGACTGCATTGTAAAAGACGATGCTCCGCCCCTGTTCGACAAGATCCTTCTTGCGGACTGCGTTGCGGTAGCCTCGCCGATCTACAGCATGGGGATTACCGCACAGCTCAAAGGATTCATCGACCGGGCCCAGTATCTCTGGTCGCGGAAGTTTTTGTTAAAGACGCTCACGTTTTCCGAAGAGCACAGCAGGAGACACCGGGGGATCTTCATCTCCACGTCCGGTACGGGCCAGAAGGATGTCTTCGACAGTGCGTTCCCCGCGGTACGGGCCCTCTTCCACGACACGGGCTTTGAGTACGTTGCCGCGGACAATATCCTTGCAAACAACATGGATACCTACAACGGGATCAAGAACCACCCGACCGCATTAAAGGAAGCGTTCGAGAAGGGTGTGCAGGTGGTAAAGGAGATGGAGAAGATCAAGAATTCGTGAAAGGGCTGGAACGGGATAAAATACATGAGGATCCGGGCAGAGTCGCCGCCGAACTTTTTCTGGATCCTCTCGTTTGCAATCCGGTAATACTTTAGCGGACGAGGACCCGCCGATTCCTTGAAAATATAATGAAACAAATGAGGCAAAATTGAGGCAATTATTTTTTTACCCTAACCGGTGGAAAATCCTTTTTTTATTGTGTATACTATTCTGCGTATCCCATGCCTGTGCATATACCATACCTTCTGATGAAAGAGTCATAGCCTTCTCACAAGCCGGCGATTATATCCTCTCTGTTACGGATAAACAGAACCTCTACTTTACAACGACGGATAACTGGCTGATCTGGGAGAAAAATAATGGATGCGTTGTAGACCATATTGCCCTGTCAGGGAACGGGAATTATATTGCGGCATCATGTACCAACGGGAAGCTGTTTTACTATGACAGCAAGGGGAATCTCCGGTGGAGCGATTCCCTATCCGATCCCATCAGATCGCTCGTGGTATCTTCCTGGTGGCGAGTCTGTCAGGGTGACGCTAACTTCGGGTAAAATACTTGAGTATACCCGAAACGGGGAGAAATCCACTATTGCGGTGACTACTCCGCCAACAACTCCCGTGACGGAAGTTACCGTTATTCCCACGGTAACACCAGCACCGGTAAAGACGGAAGAAAGTACTTTAGGTCTCATTGAGTTCAGAGAACTTTACCTGATTCTTCTTCTCGTGATAATTGCCGGATGGTGTATCTACTTTAACCAAAAATCACGGTCATATATCGAATTGGGGTCACACGCAGTTCCCATAAATCCCGCCACCGGTACAATATTTGCGGAATCTCTCCCGGAGGGTGCCGCAATTCAGATCAATTCCCGTTTTGTCGGCTATGCTCCGACCACCATTCCCACTCTTTTACCCCGGATCGTATACTCTTTCGGCACATATGGAGGGGTATACTACCGATGTGAAGAAGCTCAACCTTGCCCCGGGCCAGGCATTCCATTACCAGCCGGTTCTCATCCAGAAACCGTTTTGGATAAACCCGTCGACTCTCGGGACCGTCCCATCATCCCCCTGGCAGGGTATGCACATTCCGGTGCTTGCGATCTGCCTCTCTGTGCTCGGGCTCCTCTTTATCGGCGATATTATCTCCACTGAATACATTCTCGTTCACGGGGGTATTGAACTCAACCCGTACATGATCCCCTTCGTATCAGATCCGCTCCTGCACATCGGGGTAAAACTTGTAGGCGTTCTGCCTCATCGCGTTTGTGGCCGTGTATGCCAACCGGAAAGTTCCGCATGCTGGCAGTATTCTTACCATTGCGGTTGTGAGCCTGTACTTGATCGTCGTCGCTGCCAACCTGATGATGATCTTCCGGCTATCGATACCCTCAGTATAGGTTTTCCTCCGGTATACCCGTGTTTTATCACTACCCTTTGTCAGAACCACAAGAGTTCAGCATCGTTGCGATTTTAACCGGCACCCGGGAAAAGAGAATCCGCCCTCTATAGCAAAGGCGTGTGCCGGAGAGAACATCTCTGCAAGCGGGGATTCCTTTTTTTATTTGAATTATTCTAGCACAGGCTGGAATGTAAAAAAAGGGATTAGATCGTAAATAGAGTAGAACGACGCCACGAGGACCCCGAACGCGGCAACGATAGCGCAACAAAGACCGCCGGGTTCCAGGCAAGTACTTTCCTGCCGTCGAGCACGCTGATCGGGAGCATGTTGAAGGCTGCAAGCATCGCGTTCACCTGGAGCCCGATGAGGCCGACAAGGGCAACGATATTCGCCCCGAGACCCTGCGAGATCCCGCCGTAGAAAAGCAGGCAGGCAAACGGGATGCAGAGGACGAGGTTTGTGATCGGGCCCGCTGCCGAGATCTTCCCGTTCTCTTCCCGGGAGATCGTGCGCCCGTCCGCCCGCATGTTATAGATCATGGTTGCACCGGGTGCCTGCAAAGACCACGCCCACGAGGGCTGCCATTGCGACTGCCACGAGAAGCATCATATTGTCTTTCCGGAATTCCGCCCAGAACCCGTATTTTATCGCGGTAAACTTGTGCGCCATCTCGTGGAGGATAAACCCGAAAAAGACCACCACGAGCGATATCCCGAAGTAGATGAGGGCCGTTAACGCATCGACCCGTACGGGACTGAAGTTTAAGAATCCGCCGGGCGAGATGAAGATGATCGCAAACGAGATGGATATGGCCATCCATGCGACAAAGAGGTCAGCCTCCTCGCGTCGGGTAATACGTTCGAGCATGAAACCACCGGATCAGATAGGGGATTACTATGTTATCTGTCTTCGCGTTATGCCCCTTCGCACTTCATCACGTTTATCCGTTTTTCCCGCCATTGTACAGGTACATGACGCTCGAAGAGGTCCGGGCCGAGATCACCCGGCTCGATGAAGATATCGTACGGCTCATTGCAAAGAGGCAGAGCTATGCAAAGAAAGTTGCCGAACTCAAACAGGCAGCGGGAATACCGGTACATAACAGCCAGCGGAAGAACGATGTGCTCGCCTACGTGATGACGGAAGCAAAGGCAGAGCGCCTCGACCCCGCCCCGGTAAAAGAGATCTTCGAGATCCTCATCTCGATGAACGAGAAAGCGCAGCGGGCGGCTCTCGGGGAAAAAGTGCCGCCAAAAAGGATCGTACGGTAATTTTTCTACTATCCCCCCATCGGACAACGGGGTGTTCGTGCAGGCATTAACCAATAACGCTTTTTTCTTTTAATCCTGGCTCTGCAGAAATCCCGGTTCGGAGAAAATTGTTTGTAACAAGATGTAAACCGATCCCGGGTGCTGCCGCTCAGTTCCGGTTCTCAACGGATTATTCCAAAAGAGAACAATCAATCGACCCGACCGCCAAAAAAACCGGTCGCCCCCCTCCCCCTGTTTGCCGGGCCGTAAAAAACCGGTCGGACCGATTCGATTCGCACAGATCGGTCGGGGCGACCTTGTTTGTTCCACTACGCATGGCCATCTGTTCCACTGAACGTTCAGGCGGGATGGCGTGGTCGGTCCGATCGTACCCGGTGATCGGCCGGACCGACCGGTTACGATCATTGGCCGGGGGCACCCCCTCCCCCTCGAGCGATCAAGGGTAACCCCCCTCCTCCAATTTGCCGGGCTATAAAAAAATCGGTCGGACCGATCGAATCGCAAAGGCAGCCCCGCTGTTTGCCCGCAGCCGAAGGGAGGTCTTCGTATGAAGTTTTTACCGGGTTTTTGCCTCTTCACTTTTTTGTTCTCCTGAACTCGGTAAGAGCGATCTCCGGGTTGTGGTACCCGGCGGTCGCGTAACGGTCTTTGGCCCGGCCTGTATCGCCTGCAGCCGGGCAGAGCTGGATGCACCCGAGACAGAGCTCGCACCGGTCCTTCCAGATCCGGTTTTTTGTCCACGAGTTCGATGTTATCTGCCGGGACAGATCTCCGCACAGGTCCCGCAGGACGGTGCAGGCATCCGTGACCGGTAAACTCCCGGGCTTTATGTGCGGGCATGGGAGACAAACCACGGGTAGGCAATGCGCATGGATAAGGGAAGCCGGCAAACGAGCGGGGAAGGGCTTTGTGCTCGCATTTCCCGATGGCGGGAACGATCTCTGCCAGCTGTTTTTCGGCCGAGGTAAAAATGTCATCCTGTTTCCTTCCCGGAGGGGGAATCGTACATGAGGATATAATTCCCCGGCATCTTCACGGAAAAACCCGGCATCGAGCCCCCGGACTGTCCTGTTTTCTGATTATCCCGTCAAGCTGCCGGAGCGTTGGTTCGCTGCCGCTTCCCATAGGTGACCACGGCAAAGGTATACCCGACGTTTGAACGGTCGAACCGGTCCGGCAAACTCCGCGACCATCAGGGGCAGGCCGAGAAAGTAGACCGGGCAGACGATTCCCACGCGTTCTGCATCCGGGGCGATTGCAGGAGTGTCGCGCAGCGATGCGATCGGCACAAGTTCGCATTCGCCAAGGGCAGCGGCGATCTTCTTTGCAACGGCAAGCGAGTTACCGGTACCGGTAAAATAATAGATCACGTTCTTCATGTTCATCCGACCCTGTCCGGGTGTTATGGGATCATCCTCATTGTGAGGTATAATAGGTTCTGCTGCACAGGGGAAGGAAATTTTCCCGGTGCAGCATGACTCTGTTTTTTTTAATCAGGAGAACGTGGGGACAAACAGGATAACGAGACCCACGGCCACCATTGCAAGGCCGATGGCAAACCTGAGCATCCGCCGGGTTTGAAAGCCGCCAGGTGTTGACCCGCTCCGGGGGGATCCCGAAGACTACGATGAGAAGGATAATTATCAGCGGCAGGATGAAGATTGAAGTTGAAGAGGAGCAGGTAGGGGATGCCCTGCGTGACGGTCATCGTATTGCTCATGAGCCCGAGGATGGTCAGGTAGTAGATCCCGCCGGCGCAGGGCAGCTCGAAGATCCCGACAAGGACGCCGAGGACAAACGCCGCGGGGAGTGTTGCCGTCCTGATATAGCGTTCGAGCAGCGGCTTTTTAGATTCGGGTATGGCAAGGAGGTAGCCGTCCTTTCGTACAATCGCATCGACAATGTTTACCAGCCCAAGAATAATTGCTACTGCCGCCGCTGCGATTGCGATAAGGGACGAGATCCCCGTTCCCGAGATGTTGACAAAGGAGAGGAAACCGAGGCCCGAGATGAAGTAGAACAAGAAGACCGCGGCAATGTAGGTAAGCCCTACCATCAGTACCTGGCGCCGGGTCTGGAGCGCTATCACCGAGAGCAGGAGGATGGCAAGGACGGCAAGGCCGCAGGGGTTGATACTCGCTATCCCGGCGCAGACGATCACGAGGGGCACGGTCAGGGCCGATGCGGTCCCGGGACAGTTTCCTGAAGAAGTGCTTCCGGCCGTTACATTCCCGGTCCCGGTCGGGGAAGCAAGTTCCTGCCGGATCGTATCATCCAGCCGGTCCCGGATCTGGTCTTTCGCCCACGAGCGCCGTACTCCCGATAATGAGGGTGGGGACGCCGGGCGAATCGATGCCAAGGGCAGTGTCCATGGCGATGAGCCGGGCCTGGCTCGTTGCATTGTGATAGACTTCCAGCTCTTCGAGGTCAAGCGAAGGATAACGGGCAGCGGTCTCCAGGATAAACGGTTTTACTGCATCGCAGTGGCTGCACCCGTCGCCATAGAAGAAATATGCGGTTACGGGTACATCAGGAAAAGAAGAAGTGGGAGTCGGGCTTATTGTGCCGGGTTCAGTTTTTTTTTTCAATGGCCTGCACGAGTGATTCGAGTTTTGCCGGGATATCTTTCTCTCCGACAAGCACGACTTTACCCACGATCACTTCGGGAACACCGGGAGGCGAAGAGATCCCTGCTGCCGCGTTCATCGCACTGTAATCTGCTCGTTGGTCTGGTTGTGCCAGACTTCGAGCCGCTCTATAGCGACATCGGGATATTTTATGGTGAGGTTGTCAATGAACGGCTCGACATTTTTACAGTGCGGGCATTCCTCGCCATAGAAGAAATACACGGTGCTGCCATCGCCAGGATCAACGGCAACCGCCGTTGTCGCGGGGGTCGCTGCGGCATTTCCTGAAGAGAGAGAGATAAACGCCACCGTGGCAACGGCAATGACTGCAAACACGGCGATAAAAATCTTGATGATCTTGTCCATCCGGTGACACCTGTTTTTGGGATATAGGGGATCGTTTGTTACGTTGAGTGTTGGCAGGTCTTTCTAAAAAAAACCTACTGGAGGGAGATCATCGTCCCTACGCCATCGTGGGTGAAGAGTTCGAGGATCAGGTTGTGCTCCACGTTGCCGTTGATGATGTGGGAGAACTTTACCCCGTTCTCCACTGCTTTGATGACCGAGGTCACCTTCGGGATCATGCCTTCCCCGATCGCGCCCGATGCGAGAAGATCGCGGGCCTCACCGATGGTGAGCTTCCTGAAGACATGTGTCCTTTTCGCGTCCATCACGCCGTCCACATCGGTCATGTTGATGAGCTTGTAGGCCTTGAGGGATACCGCGATGTCGCCAGCCGCCGTGTCGGCGTTGATGTTGAGGCTCCCGCCGAACCGGTCGATGGCGATTGGTGAGATGACCGGGATGTAGTTCTGGTCGAGAAGGGTGACCAGAAGCGCGGGGTCGATCCACTCGATCTCGCCCACATGGCCGAGGTCGACTTCCTGTTCCACGCCCTCGACTTTTACTTTTCTGCCGGTCCATCTTCTTTGCAATGATGATGTTGCCGTCGCTCCCCGAAAGGCCGACACCCTTTGCCCCGCACTTTGCAATCAGCGAGATGATCCCCTTGTTGATCTTTCCGACAAGGACCATCTGGGCAATTTCGAGTGTCTCCCGGTCGGTGACCCGGAGACCCCCGACAAAGACCGACTCTTTCCCGAGTGCCTTCATCTTCTCGGTGATCTCCGGGCCGCCTCCGTGGACGAGCACCACGCGGATCCCCACGTAATGGAGGAGGACCGCGTCCTTTATTGCATTTTCAAGGACTGCCGGGTCAACCATAGCGTGGCCGCCCAGTTTGATCACGATTGTCTTCCCGTGGAACTGCTGGATGTACGGGAGGGCCTCCATGAGCACGTCTTCGCGCTTCATCATGTGGTGTACCGCCCGTTGATGTCCACATACTTTTCGGTGAGGTCGCAGCCCCAGGCCGTGGCCTCTTCTTTTCCTGCCGCAAGGTCGAGGACAAAGGTGACGGTGCTGCCGTGCATCGCGGCCTTGGCCTTTGTGAGATCCGCGATAATTTCGCCGGACTTTACGAGCGGGAACTGGTTCTTGCCGTCGCTGATCCAGAGAGAGACAGCGTTTATGTCAAACTTCACACCGGCCCGGCCCGCTGCCGCCACGACCCGGCCCCAGTTGGGGTCTTCGCCGTACACGGCAGTCTTCACGAGCGGCGATTCGATAACAACCTTTGCGATCTTTGCTGCGTCTGCTTCCTTTTTCGCACCCTTGACCGTGACTTCGAGGAGTTTTGTCGCTCCTTCGCCGTCTGCTGCGATCTGCCGGGCAAGGATCCGGCAGCACTCCTCAAGGGCCGTGCCGAATTCCTTTGCATTGACTTTTCCCGCTTCCCCGGTCGCTGTGCAGAGCGCAATGTCGTTCGTGCTCGTGTCACCGTCGACCACGACCCGGTTGTAGGTCCGGCTCGCAGCGAGTTTGAGCGCGTCCTTTAACGGCGCTGCCCCGATCTCCGCATCGGTGTAGATGAACGAGAGCATGGTGCCCATGTTCGGGGCGATCATGCCGCTTCCCTTTGCAATCGCACCGATCGTAAAGCCCTCGCGCCGTACAAGGGCGTGCTTGGGCTTGGTGTCGGTTGTCATGATGGCCCGGACCGTTGCGTCCTCGGCTGCGGGCGAGGTTGTAAGTTTCAGCGCCACGTCTGCACACTGGCGGCGGATGAGCGGGAGGTCGAGATACCGCCCGATAACCCCGGTGCTTGCAACGCCAACGCTCTTTGCGTCAAGGCCGAGAGCCGACCCGGCGTACTCGGTCATCTCCACTGCGTCGTCGTATCCGCGTTTGCCGGTGTAGGCATTTGCACAGCCGCTGTTTGCAATGACTGCTTCGAGTTTCCCGGCCTTGATCTGCTTTTTTCATCAGCTCGATGGGAGCGGCCCGGGCAAGGTTCTGGGTAAAGACCCCTGCCGCCGTCCCGCTCGCCCGGATAAGTGCGAGCCCGAACTTTCCTTCCTTGATCCCGTATGCGGAAACTCCCTTGACCGCACAGATGCTCTTGTACTGCATGGTATTCTCCGTTATGGCAGCATGCCGGCAGCGACAAGGCCGTCGGTCTCTTTGTAGCCGCACATGATGTTCATATTCTGTATTGCCTGGCCGCTTGCGCCCTTGACAAGGTTATCGATTGCCGAGACCGCTACCACCCTCAGGCCCTCGCTCTCGACTTTAATGTCGCAGAAGTTGCTCCCGCGGACCGCGGCAAGCATCGGGCATCTGGTACCGGACAAAGAACTCGCCCTGGTAAAAGTCCTTGTACAGCTTCTCGACTTCTTTTGTCTCCATGGGTTCGTCGAGGAGGATATGGGCGGTGGTGAGGATACCCCGGTTGACCGGGACGAGATGGGGGGTGAAGTAGACCTTTGCCTTTGAGCCGAGAAACGCGAGCTCCTGTTTCATCTCCGCAAGGTGGCGGTGGCTCGTCCATTTGTAGGGATTGACATTGTCCCCGACATTGGGGTAATGGGTTGTTGCCGACGGGTTGTCCCCGGCCCCGCTCACGCCAGGTCTTGGAATCGAAGATCACGGTGTTTGCAAACTTTGCCAGCGGCGCTGCAGCGAGGGTGGCACCGGTGGGGAAGCAGCCGGGGTTTGCAATGAACTGCACGTTTTTACACTCTTTGCGGTGCAGCTCGGGGATGCCGTACGGGGCCACAAAGTAATCCGTGTGGGGAACGCCATAGACTTTCTCGAAGGTTTCTTTCGGGAGACGGTAGTCCGCACTCAAATCGACGACTTTTATGCCCCGCGAGAGCAGTTTTCCCGCAATCGACATTGCGGCGGTATGCGGGACCGCAAGGAACGCAACATCCACATCGATCTTTTCCGGATCCGGGTTCTCGAAGACAAGATCGGTAAATCCCTTGAGGTGGGGATGGACCTGGTCTAAAGGTGTCCCTGCCAGTTTGCGCGATGTGACGCAGGTCACCTTTGCGGCGGAATGATGGCACAGGAGGCGGACCAGTTCGCCGCCCGCGTACCCTGATGCCCCGACTATGGCAACTTTCATACAGGGATGTTTTTATTCTGAAAACTTAACCTTTTGCGGGGAAGAAGGGGAAATCCCCCGGTTTTTTGTAAAAAGGCTGCGAAAAATTGACTTTTTTACCGGATCCCGCAGGCGCCGCCAAAAAAGTCAGCGTTCGAGTTTCCGGGTATAGATATCAAAGAGCCTTTGCGCCAGAAGTTCGATCCGCTGCCGGTCTTCGAGGCCTTCTAAGAGATCGGCCGGGATCGCATCTTTCCCCCGGCTTGCCCCCAGGTACGCCCCGCACAAAAAGCCGATCGTATCGGTGTTTCCTCCCCACGTGTGCGGCAACGGTCAGGAGATCGGCCGGGACCTGGTAGCGCCGGATCAGGAAGAATGCTATCGGGAGAGTATGATAGAGCGAGACATCGTTCCCTATCTTGAGGACTGCGGTGTCGATCTCGGTGCCGGCTTCTTCAAGCGCCAAAGCATTGCGGATCTTGCTTCCCAGCACCTCGTCCTCGTTTTTTGCCTGCTCTAAAGCGCTGTTGACCGGGTCCGGGCTCTCGTGGATCGCATGGTACAGGAGGGTGATGAAGGTAGAGACCGCCGCATGGGCGCCCGGGTGGGTATGGGTCACCGAGCAGGCCCGGACCGCCCGCTCGGTTGCTTCGCGGAGATCCGGGTAGGCAAGAGCAAAGGGGAGGGCCGGGGGGAGGCAGCCGGCGGTCGTGGACCTGATCCCGCAGGAGTGGCCTTTTTCCCGTACCATATGATCGCAGGCAGCAGAGACCGAACCGTCCGGGAACCGGAGTGCTTCGCGGGAATAGAGTTCCCGGAGCGCAATCCCGTAGCGTTCGTCCGTGTATTTCCCGTCCGCAAGGAGCATTGCCACCAGCATCATGGTCTGGGTATCGTCCGTGAACTGGCCCGGGGCGAGGGCGTCGTTCGGGTGCCCCTTGTAGGCCCGGCGGTACCCGTACCGCATCTTGTTGAGTGCCGGCATTGTGCTCTCGTTTGGCATGCCGAGCGCATCGCCGACCGCCGCTCCGAGCATGCACCCCTTCATTCTGTCCAGCATTAAATAGAGTATTACCCGGCACCGCTAGATAATGCTTCTTGTATTCTTCTTGTTTTGAGATTTAACACGAAAATATTCGGTATTTGGCACGTTTTTGACAAGTGCGGCCAGCAGGATCAGAATTTTATATATTGGGGAGTATTTACCGGTGCGGCACTGTCTCATGCTGCCAAAACATTTTATAGAGATTTATCATGATTAATAATGCAAAATTTTGGGGGAGAGATGAACGAAGACTTCGATGTCAAGCTCGTGGAGAACGCCAAGTACTACACCCCTGACGTGCAGTACCGGCGCGACTCCTGGATAGGCGACTACAAGACCGCCTATGAAAAATTCCTGTCCGATCCCGAAGCCTTCTGGGCCGGGGTCGCCGGTGAACTGGAATGGAAACGCCCGTGGGAAAAGATCCTGGAATGGAACTATCCTTATGCGAAATGGTTCGTTGGCGCACAGCTCAACATTACGGAAAACTGCCTCGACCGCCACGTGAATGGCGACCGCAGGAACAAGGTCGCGCTGATCTGGCGCGGCGAGAACGAGAAGGAGCGGGTCTATTCGTACCAGCGGCTGCTCGGTGAAGTTTCGCGGTTTGCAAACGGTCTCAAAACGCTCGGCGTAGCAAAAGGGGACCGGGTCTGCATCTACATGCCGATGGTCCCGGAACAGCTCATAGCGATGCTGGCCTGTGCCCGGATCGGGGCAGTCCACTCCGTGGTCTTTGCCGGTTTTGGGACAACGCCTTAAACATGCGGATCAAAGACGCCGAGGCAAAAGTTGTCATCACCTCGGATATCTCGATCCGGCGGGGAAAAGCGATCCCCCTTATCACGACCGTGCACGAGGCTATCGACAACTCGCCGTCCGTGGAGCATGTCGTCATCCACCGGAAGGCGAAAAGAACCTCCGGTCGAGCTCCGCCCGGGGTTCGAACACGATTTCTACGGGCTTATGGATGGCGTTTCCACAACCTGCCCGGCAGAGGTTATGGATGCGGAAGACCCGCTCTTTATCCTCTACACGAGCGGATCGACCGGCACGCCAAAGGGTGTCGTCCATACCTGCGGCGGTTACATGGTCGGGACGTATTACACCACAAAGACCGTCTTTGACCTAAAAGAGCGGGACATCTACTGGTGTACTGCCGATCCCGGCTGGATCACCGGCCATTCCTATATCGTATACGGGCCGCTTGCGGTCGGGGCAACAGGTCTTTATCACCGAGATCACCCCGGACTTCCCGGATGCCGGAAGCTGGTGGAAACTCATCGAGGAGCAGCAGATCTCGGTCTTCTATACGGCCCCGACTGCGATCCGTACGTTCATGAGGGTTGGGGAGGTCTGGCCGGACAAGTACAACCTTTCCTCCCTGCGGATCATCGGGTCGGTCGGCGAACCGCTCAATCCCGAGGCGTTCGAGTGGTACTTACCACGTGAATCGGAAAGGACCGGTGCCCGATCGTGGATACCTGGTGGCAGACCGAGACCGGTATGCAGATGATCACCACCATGGTCGGCGAACCGATGCGGCCCGGTTTTGTGGGAAAACCGGTCTGCGGGGTCGAAGGCCGATGTCGTGAACAAGGATGGCATACCGGTCTCCGCCGGGCACAGGGAGGTTTTCTCGCGATCAAAAATCCCTGGCCGTCCATGATGCGCACGATCTACAAAAACGACGAGCGCTACCGGAAGTACTGGGAGACGATCCCGAACATGTACTCTGCGGGGGATCTCGCGGTCAAAGGTACTGACGGGTACATCATGGTGATCGGCCGGGCCGATGACATCATCATCGTCTCGGGCCACAACATCGGGACCTGCCGAAGTGGAGAGTGCACTCGTTTCGCACCACGCGGTTGCCGAGGCAGCGGTGATAGGAAAACCGGATCCCATCAAAGGCAACTCCATCAAGGCGTTTGTGATCCTCCGTGTGGGAAACAAACCGAGCGACAAGCTTACCAAAGACCTGATCTACCATGTGCGCATCACGCTCGGGCCCATCGCAGGTCCCGCACGAGATCGAATACTGTGGAGAAACTGCCCAAGACCCGGAGCGGCAAGATCATGCGCCGGGTGTTAAAGGCAAAAGAACTCGGGATGGACCCCGGGGGATGTCTCGACACTTGAAGAGTGACGGCTCCCGATCTGTCCGGAGACGGTAAACGAAGGTGAAGAATACAACAAGGACTGATTGAACCATGCAGACAGAAACAACTCAGACGGCAACGGCTGTGAAGAATCTGGATACGACCGCGAACCCTGCGCCCCTTGGCCTCGTTGCGTTCGGTATGACCACGGTGCTCTTGAACCTGCACAATGCGGGCTTCTTTGCACTCGGCTCCATGATCCTCGCGATGGGGATCTTCTACGGCGGCCTTGCCCAGGTGATCGCCGGTATCGAAGAGTGGAAGAAGAACAACACGTTCGGGGCGACAGCGTTCACCTCGTACGGTATGTTCTGGCTGACACTCGTTGCCCTGCTGGTGCTCCCGAAGCTGGGGCTTGCCGATGCTTCGGACAAGACCGCGATGGCCGCGTACCTTGCCATGTGGGGGATCTTCACGCTCGTTATGTTCGTGGGAACCTTAAAGGCAAACCGGGCGCTCCAGCTGGTGTTCGGGACCTTAGCGATCCTGTTTTTCCTGCTCGCCCTCGGGGACGCAACAGGGAACGGCACGATCACGGTGATTGCGGGATACGAAGGGATCCTCTGCGGATTTTTGGCAATCTATGCCGGCCTTGCACAGGTCTTAAACGAGATGTACAAGAAGACCGTTGCACCGCTCTAAAAACAACCCTTTTTTCTTTGGCCACCGGGCCCCGGGTTACTGAAGCTGATGGATCTTCTTTCGCTGCGCAATCCGGTATCCGGAGATAACCTGGACAGACGGTCCGAACCCGGCGTCAATCGCGGGATCGCCCGAATCCACGTACCAGGGCCGGTGTCTCCCGCAGCTTGTGCGGCGTTGCGACTACGATCACCCGGTTGATCCCAACCTGACGTACTACGCGGGCTGATCTGCTGGCTGCCCCGGCCGAGGATGAACCCATGGGCCCCGAGGGGGCTACGATGATCGGGCATCCGGGTATTTTTCAGTAAGGGAAAGAAGCGTTTTTTCGTCCGCATCCGTTGCAAGGATTTGCCCGTTTAGTACCGCGTCCACGCCAAGGAGTGTCTTTTCGATCCCGAGCCGCCGGGCGATTGCCTCCGTGGTTGTCCCGGCCCCGATGAGATAGAGCGTGTCCGGGAGCATCACTTCGGTCATGAA
>Ga0268356_10783_pt1 | contig 15262 bp, 16 predicted proteins | sample BioMet10_FD_194415 | JGI IMG/M metagenome (GOLD analysis project Ga0268356, IMG submission 194415) | Sewage microbial communities from Oakland, California, United States - Biofuel 10 (PacBio Assembly) | ecosystem: Engineered > Wastewater > Sewage > Unclassified | place: USA: California | collected...
GGGACCATCAGCGTGGAGGACGGCGCTCCGGCAATCCATTTTCCACGCATCCGTGGGCCGGGGCCGGGTACGCCCTGACCGGCTGCCTGCTGGAGAAGGCAGTGACCTATATCGTGGCCGAAGCCGTCATATGGAGTTTTGCCGGCATCTCCATGTCCGCCGGTTCGATGAGAAGACCCGGGTGAACCTGCTCGTGTCCATGGAAAAGAGGGGCAAAAGGGGCCAGGCCACACAGGAAAAACCGGCGAAAAAGAGCGTGACCCGGCAAGCCCCGTACGCCAGAAGACCGGAAGGACCGGTCTGAAGAGGAAGAGGACGCACCGGGCGGACTGGGCGGGAAGGATCATACCGCGGACCTGACACCCAGGCTGGCCCGCCGGTATAATCCCCGATTAGATTTCTTCCATGATCCCCCAGACAGACTTTTCTCCCCTCCAAAAAAAGAGGGTGTGACGCCCTCGCTATCGGACAGTTTCGATAGTCATCCTTGTTACGACGGCGATGCGTATGCGACCACCCCTCGTTTGCGTACCAGCGCGCTCATCGGCCGGGTCCTCTGGGACGCAGGTTTCTCGGTCGGGATCATAGCCCAGCCGGACTGGAAGAGCAACCGGGATATCACGGCGCTCGGGAAGCCGCGCTCTTCTTTGGCATCTCGTCCGGCAACGTAGACTCGATGGTGAACAACCTCACCCCGAACCTCAAGCGCCGGAGCTCGGACGTGTACTCGCCCGGGGGAGAATTGCGTCGGCCGGATCGGGCAACGGTGGTGTACGCGAACCTCGTCCACGCTGCGTACCCCGGATATCCCCATTGTCCTTGGCGGGATCGAGGCGAGTCTCCGACGGTTTGCGCACTACGATTACTGGCAGGACAAGGTCCGGCAGGCAATCCTGGCCGATGCGCCGGCAACGCTCCTTGTCTACGGCATGGGCGAACGGCAGATCGTTGAGATCGCACAGCGCCTTGCCGCGGGTGAACCAGCCCGGTCGCTCCGCGACATCCGGGGAACCGCGTACACGATGGAGGTCGCGGAATGGCGGGCTGCCCCGCACGAGGGGATCGTGGAGATCCCTTCGTTTACCGAAGTCTCGTCCGACAAGACCGCGTATGCGAAGGCATTTGCACTCCACTACCGCGAGCAGGACCCGGTCCGGGGACGAACCGTGGCCCAGCCGCACCCGAAGACGGTTATCGTCCAGAACCCCCCGGCCCGTCCACTCTCGACCCCCGAGCTCGACCGGGTCTACGAGCTTCCGTTCTCCCGTCGGGCCCATCCCTCGTACAAAAAGCCGGTGCCGGCGCTCGAACCCGTCCGGTTCTCGATTGTCTCCCACCGGGGCTGTTTCGGGGGCTGCTCGTTCTGCGCCCTCACCCATCACCAGGGCCGGATCATCCAGAGCCGGAGCATAGACTCCATTGTCCGGGAGGTGACCCGGATGGCGAAGATGCCAGAATTTTAAGGGGATCGTGCAGGACGTGGGCGGGCCAACGGCGAACATGTACGGGATGGAGTGCGCACGCTGGGAAAAAAGCCGGCGCCTGCCCGGACAAGTCCTGCTCGCCGGCCTGCCCGACCCTCGATGTGAGCCACACAAAGCTCTGCGAGCTGCTCCGGCGGGTGAGCGAAGTCCCGGGCGTGAAACGGGTCTTCGTCGGCTCCGGGATCCGCTACGACCTCGTGCTTGCCGGCGATCAGGATTCAGGGTACCTCCGGCAGCTTGCGGAGCACCACGTCTCCGGCCACCTCAAGGTCGCCCCGGAGCACGTAAGCGCAGAGGTCACTGCTGCGATGAACAAGCCCGGGTGCGAGGTCTTCGACCGGTTCCGCGAACGGTTCGATGCGCTCCAGCAGGGAAAACCAAAACGCCAGTATATCGTCCCCTACTTCATGTCCGGCCACCCGGGCTGTACGGTAATGGACATGGCGGAACTCGCGGAATATATCCGGGACAACCGGCTCTACACCGAGCAGGTGCAGGACTTCACGCCAACGCCCATGAGCGTCTCGACCTGCATGTATTACACGGGCCTTGACCCGTTTACCCTCAAACCGGTGTACGTGCCCAAAGGCCGGGAAAAGAAGGTGCAGCGGGCGATGATGCAGTACCGCGAACCGGGGAACCAAGGCCTTCGTGCTCGAAGGGCTCCGGCAGGCAGGGCGGGAGGATTTGATCGGGAACGGGAATCATTGTCTGGTCGTGGGTAGCGGTCGGTCAACAGATTGCCCCACATTCCACCAAGACAAGCGAAAGAAAAAATGAACGGTAGTATCCAGTCCTGATTGAAAGTCTACGCTGCCCCGGCTCCTGAAGGACGGTCAATGAATGTCCGGAGCCAGAGTTCCGTGCAGGCAATCCTCCAGAGTTCGGGAGAATATGTCGATGTATCCTCAAGAAACGCTGAATAGTTTTCCCTGACCGCATCGGTATTCCAATAGGGTCGGGCACGGAACCTCTCTGAAGAAAAAATCTCTTCCATGAACCCCCGAAGCTCGTTTTTCATCCATTTTTCTTCCGGGGTGACAAACCCCATCTTGTCGGAACGACATCGTATGGAATCGGGGACGAGTCCCCGTATTGCATTACGCAGCGACCACTTTGTGACACCGTGCCGGATTTTCTGGTTGAGCGGAAGACCTGCAATATACTCTGCCAGGCGCACATCCAGATAGGGGACCCGTGATTCGATGGAAAACGCCATAGAGTTACGGTCTTCGTAATGAAGGAGAGCTGGCAGGTTTGTGGAAACAAGCTCGCGATGTAAAACCTCGTCAAGGGACCCGGCATACCGGTCAACCTTTTGCGCAGTTCCGGAAAAGAGTCCGCGCCGCTCTTTTCGGGTCCTCAGCTGCCGTCGAGCTGTGGTAAAGAATCCCAAATGCTCGTTTGCACTGCCGAGAATTTCAGAAAATGCTGTTATCCCGTGGAACTGTCTGATTAGTCCCCCGGATATAGCTCGCTTGGTATCCGAGATATCCTGCGAGGAGTTCATCTGCCCCCTGCCCGTCAAGCACTACCTTCACTTTTGTCTGTGCCAGGCGCATCACACAGTACTGGGCATAGATTGAGAGCGAACCAAATGGCTCGTCCTGCATATACACGAGCCGCCGGATATCCGTTTCGAGATTATCCGGTGCCGGTTCGGTCATTGCCGCATCGACACCGGTTGCTGCTGCAATATCCTTGATATAGCGGCTTTCATCGAACATCTTATCAGAAAAAATAACCGAGAAGGTCTTCTGCCGGGCTCCGACACTCTCCGGGGCCTCTTTCCGGATAATCCCATTGATGAGCGCGGTGAGCGTGGAAGAATCGATCCCACCGGAGAGGCAGGTCCCGACAGCCACGTCGCTTCGCAGGTGGATCCGTGTTGAATCGTAGAGCAGTTCCCGAAGCCGGGCGGCCACTTCATTATCGGTCCTCGCATCCGCTACCGCGGGGTTGATCGTAACATCCCAGTATCGGAACGGCTCGGCCTTCCCGTCCCGACCGATTACCATCGCATGACCCGGTGGAATCTGGGAGATGCCCTCAAACATTGTCCGACCGCAGTGATCCTGAACGCCCCAGGCAAGGTATACCCGGAGCATTTCATCATCCGGCCGTCGTCCAGCATCAGGATATGCAAGGAGCGCCTTGATCTCGGAGGCAAAGAGAAAAGATCCGCCGGTGTCTGTATAATAAAATGGCTTGATTCCGAACCGGTCCCGAGCGCAGAAGAGTTCCTGTTTTTTTTTCGTCCCAGAGAGCAAATGCCCACATTCCGTTGAAGTGGTCAAGACAACTATGATCCCACTCTTCGTATGCGTGGAGGATTATTTCGGTATCTGATTTTGAGGAGAATATATGTCCTTTTTTTGTCAGTTCCTCGCGGAGTTCAACAAAATTATAGATCTCTCCATTGAATACCAGCCAGAGCGAGCGGTCTTCGTTGGTCATCGGCTGGAGCCCGTCCGGTGACAGATCGATGATGGCAAGTCTCCGGTGGACAAGGCCGACAAGCTCATCGGTATGCAACCCCTCCCCATCCGGCCCGCGGTGAGCCAGCCGTTCAGACATGGCTGTAAGGAGTTTGCGATCCGGTCGCCCTCTCTCATAACAGTACTGCCCTGCGATACCGCACATTCTCATGTGATTTAGGATCGCCCGGGGGATAAACGATGGTATGAATCAGAGGGTATTGTACAGGGATTCGTGTTTGTCGCGTTTATTCAAAAAAAAAAAATTTCGATCTATTACTTTCGGGATTTTCGGACACCATCCTTTTTACCAGACTCCCCGGTTGACTCTTTTCCTATTCCCTTGAGCTCGCAGGGCAGGCACTTGTCGAATTTGTCGTCAACGATCCGGTACGCGTTTGCAAGCACCGAGGAGTTCGAGATGAGGCCGGCGAGGAGGATCGTTTCAGAGGATCTCTTCCCTTGTCGCTCCCATCTTGAACGCCGCCTGCATATGGTAGCTCGTACAGTACGGGCACTTGAGCGCCGCTCCCACCGCCATGCTGATGAGTTCGACATACTTGGGATCGAGAGGGCTCGTCTCTCCCACGGTGCTCTTGTACAGGAGATGGGAGATGAGTACTTCGGGCCGCTCCCCCATGTGCCGGAAGATGAGCGGCACCTTGCCGTATTCTTCCTCGATTATCCCCGAGCCATTCATCGGCCGTTGCCGCAGCGCCCAGCTCTACGATATGCCGGAGCCGGTCCTCGAACTCTTCCTCGCGTTTGCGTCCCATGCCAAAACCTCACACCACGATATTTGTCTCCGAGAACGGCTTTACCCGTACGATGATATAGTCCCGCATCCGCGAGGGCTCGACCTCGGCAATCTCGCCGATGGTGAATCCCGTCCTCGATCTCCGCCTTAGCGCACCGCAGTCCGCGTACGTGTCGTACGGGAGTTTCACCCGGAGCCCGGCCATCTGCACCGTGAGCGGCGTCGGGGAAGGTCACGTACTGGATATCGGGGACCTTCTCCCGGATGATGTCCATGAGCCGGGCCGGGGCGACCGAGAGGGGATCTTTTGCGATCTCTTCCCGGACGTTTTGCAGAGGACCCGGGTGATCTCGTCGATGATCTCGTCGAGTTTATCCAGTTCTTCGGACTCTTTTGTCCGGTGCATGAACCGTCCGACATTTCCCACGTAGCCGTCAACCTTCGGCTGTACGATGCGTTCGAGCACTTCCTTGTCCGGGCCGCCGCAGAGAACGACCGGCACCTCGATGCCCCGGAGGAGCACCGGCATCTTCTTTTCAATGCAGGTCTCGAAGTTCCCGAGCAGGTATACCGCGATGTCGTGCTCGTTGATTACATCGCGTTCCTCGTCGTTGATCCCCGCGATCCTCTTTCCCACGCCCCGGGCCATCCCGATCATGTTACTTTTCGCCCCGAGCCGGCGCACGTACTCGGCGATATCGCAGGACGGGTGGGGCAGGTGGTGGATCTCGAGGCTCATGCTCACGACTGCGATCTCGGTGCCCACGAGCGGCGAGTCCGTCACTTCCCCGGCAAGCGGTTTTCCGATCGCCCGGATCAGCTCCACGTCCTCTTTTGGCACAAAGCACTGGAGCACGACCTCCTGGGCTATCATATGCTTCTGGACAATGTAGCCGCCGAGGTCTTCGATGAGGTCGATGATCTCGTTGTGGCGGTACACCCCGCCCTTGTAGGTGATCGGGACGAGGATCATGGCGTCTCCCCCATCAGCGCGAACTTCTCTTTTACGAGTGCAAGAACAGGGCTCGGTCAGCATGTCCTCGCTTGCAACAAACGAGAACTTTTCGGAGCCGAAATCCTCGCTCCTGACCCGGAACCCCTCCGGGCAGATGCAGCGCAGGGCATAGACAAGGTCCTTGTAGAGCGACTGGCTCGGGTCGGCAATTTTGATCTCCTCGATCTCCGCGGCGGTTGTCGGGACATTGTAGAGGATCACCGTGAACCGGTCCGGCTGCTCGACATGGTCTTTGCCGAACCGGTCCCAGAAAACTTTCAGCATCTGGGAGAGGTAGGTCTCGTCCGAGATGGCGAGCGTGATCTTTCCTTCAAGGGGATTGACGTTTGCAATGTCGCCGACTTTAACGATCGTCGTGACTTTCTTTAACGTCCCGACGGCGACAAAGATGGGAACCTTGGGGTCGATGTAGATGTGGATCTTGTGGACGACCCGAAGCAGGTTGTGGTCGAGAAGTACGTCGTTTGCGATCTGCCTGTAGTTCTCGCCGCCCGCCTTCTCGGTGCACTCTACTTCGAAATACTCAATGGCCTGCATCTGTCCCGTCCTTTTTGATAAAACCCGATGCCAGCAGTGCCGAGCCGACCGCACCGATGTACTGGGAGTGCGGCGGGACGACGACTTTTATCTTTAAGAGTTCCCCCATCGCGTGAACCAGTCCCTCGATGAGCGAGGTGCCGCCGACCATGAGTACGGGTTCCTTGATGTCCACTTCCTGGAGCTGCTGCTCGAAGACCTGTTCGGCAACGCTGTGGACAGGCTGCAGCCGCCACGTCTTCCCGGGTACTGCCGGCGGCAAGGGCGTTCACGAGGCTCTGGGTGCCAAAGACGATACAGTAACTGTTCATGGGCACCCGGTCGCCCATGCCTTTCATCGCGAGCGGCCCGAGCTCGGTGATATCGACACCGAGGCGCTTTGCGGTCATCTCCAGGAACCGGCCGCTTGCACCGGCGCAGATGCCTCCCATGGTAAACGTGCCGGGGATGCCGTCCATTACCGTGATCGCCTTGTTGTCCATCCCGCCGATATCGATCACGGTTGCCGGGCCGTGCTGCCGGTCCGCGAGGTAGACCGCACCTTTCGAGTTCACGGTCAGCTCTTCCTGGACGAGATCGGCGTTGAACTCTTTTCCGACAAGGAACCGCCCGTAGCCGGTTGTCCCGATTGCCTGGACATCGGAAAGTTTCATTCCCGCTTCTGCAAGGGCGGTATCGACCACGCCATGGGCGCTCTTGAGCACCTCCCCGGTTGGCATCCAGCCCTTGCCGATGATCTTATTGTCCTTCATGAGGATCGCTTTTGTCGTTGACGATCCCGAATCGATCCCGAGCGTGATGCCCTCCTGGACTTCGCGGGCGAGGAGCGCCCGGCGCCGGGCGATGGTCGTTAAGGCCTCCATCCGGGTAAGGAGCGTTCCCGAAGTCGTACGCTCGGTAAACGAGTAGCTCACGACCGGGAGTTTCGAGTGTTCGAGGATATAGCGCCTGAGTTCGTTTCGGACAATCGCGGCCTCGGCACACCGGAAACAGGTTGCGATAAACACCGCGTCTGCGTCAACCCGGCCTTCGACAAGCGCCATTGCCCGGGCAATCGCGAGTTTTAAGTCGGGACTCCTGACTTCAAGGCCGAATTTGTCAAAGTCCCGCACGATATCCTTAAGCGCGATATCCGGGAAAAAGATCTCGCCGTTCACCGACCGGGCGGCCGTGTTAATCTCTTCCTGCACCCCCGAGTAGTCCGCGCCGCAGGAGAGCTGGGCGATCCGTACCGGGGCGGTCATTTCTTCCCTCCGAGTTCGGTCAGGAATTTTTTAATTGCCGCTACGAACTGGACGCCTTCCGCCTCGTTTTTCGGGTATTCGAGTTCGAGCCGGGGCATCTCTTTTGCCGGAGCAGGAATTTTACCAGTTCGTTTGTCCGGGCACAGCCCATGCAGCCGAACGCAAGGTCGGCATTGTTGATGATGATCGCGGCATCGCACTCTTCGACCATAGGGGCCGTAGAGCGACATGCGCCCGCGGACAGCCGGCCGGGACCTTCGACTGCCGCCCATGCAAGCCCTTTTTTTGGCTCTTCGGGCGTGATCTGGAGCGGCGGGGATTCGAGGCCCGGTGTCTGGACGCGTTCGCGGATCGCGATCGCCGATCCGAGCGGCTTATGCCCGAACCGGGTCACCATGTCTGAGAGGATCAGGCTCGTTGCGGGATAGATGAAGACTTTTGCCATGGTCAGGGCTCCTGTGCATCGATCATTTTCTTTAGGGTATATACATCGAGGCGGCGGTCGGGGGCGGCCGGTGCCGGCGCCGGGACAGCGGAGAGGTCAGGTGTTTTCAGTTTTTTCAAGGCCGTTTGAGATGTAGGGGAGGATCCCCATCTCGAATTCGATCCCGTGGAACCCGGGACGGGCTCCCCCGAGTGTAGCCCGGCACCTCCGGGCATCGCCGGGCGGGAAGCCCCGGTCTTTTACAAAGATATGGGCGGGATCCATTTTTCGGACCTCGGTTATTACCCGATCCACGTCCTCCTCCTTTCCCATGACGATCAGGCCAAAGCAGTTCTCCTTGATCATCACGCCTTTTGCGATCTCGTACGCCCGGATGGCGACATCCGCGGGGGTGACCGTATACGATTCCACCACCACGTACCGGGTCACGGTCCCGGGGTATGCCGGGTTGTATTCGGTCATTTCCTCACCTCGCGGATATACACCGTCTGCCGCTCCTTTACGCTTTTTAGTTTCTCCGTATCGATCACGCGCCCGATAATGTTTGTCCCCTCAAAGGGCTCCGAGGTCGGCCCGAACTCGCGGTTCGCGGACAGCCGCACCCCGACAAGACCGGATCCTTTCCGGGAATCGTTGGTGATTGCAAGGGCCGCTGCCGGCACTTCGTCCGCCGGGCAGTTCTCGGGATAGATTTTCACGGTTGTCGGGACCTTTGGCTTGAACAAAAAGACATCGTCGAAGACAAAGAACGCCGGCATCATACCGGTGTCGTGTTCCGCAAGGCCCGTGATGCGCCGGAAGGTCTCGCAGCTCTGGGGTGCGTGCGCATCGTCGAGTTCGATATCGATCACGTTTGCAACCGGCGCGGTCTTTACCTTCGCGGCCCGGCCGGCGAGCACTTCGAGCGTTGTTCCCGGGTCCTGTCCGACAACAACGCGGTCCGGGCTGTCGGTATCGATGGCAAGGGTAATACCCCGTGCCGATGCCTCCTTCTTTGCTTCGGAAAGTGGAAGGCCGAGAAGATCGATCCGGGCCGGGACAACTTCCGTGCAGAGGAGGTCGCCCTCTTTTGCGAGTTTTGCAAGCTCGATCCCATGGACAACCTGCCCGACCACGCTGTGCGCCGGGCCGCTCGGGACATCGGCACGGTAGATGTAGATCCCGCCGACCGAGGGGCCGCCCGTGCGGACGGTCACGGTCCCTTCGCGCCGCGGGTGCACGAACTGGGACGGCACTTCGGTCCCTACGAGTTTTGCATCGAGGATGTGGGTGCTTGTCGCCCGGCTGACTGCAAACCTTCCCCCGGCAAGGGCAAGGAGCAGGTGTTCGACGCTCGCGGCTGCCCCGATTGTCACCTCTTTTTCGGAATACCCGTGCGCCTCGATCGTGACATGGGTCACGATCAGCATCCCGTCTTCGAGCACGAGCGAGGGATCGGTCGTGGTGAACGAGCGGCTCGTGTCCGCCCAGCTGATCACCGGCTCGATCTTTGTCACCCGGTCGCCGCTCGTCCACTGGTCGAGCACGCCCCGGCCGCTCACGACCCGGGCAACCACACCACCGGTCTCACCGGCCCCGTGGTCGGCAAGGTGCCGGCTCTTTGCGAAGATGAGGTACGAGGTCTTGTTGTCGTACCCGCCGCAGCCGAGGATCACTTCGCCCCGCTCGTAGAGGTGCGGTGTCTTATCCGGCCGGACCTCGGAAACAAACGGCCCGAACGCGGCCGCGTACCGGTCCGCCCAATGGATAGAGAGGCTGTCGGCGATCCCTTTGCGGTCGAAAATATTTTCCCCGGCCCCGGTGAGTTCGAGCGTGATCTCGCCGGCGGTGGTTGTGACCGCGATATTCTCGGTCTTCTCCTGCTCTTTTGTTGCCGGCCGGATCACGGCAACGCTGCAGCCTGTGGGAAGGCCGCCCGTGAGATGCGCCAAGCGTGCTCCCGTCTTCTGCTTCGCGAAGTTCCCCGTCGAGGTGAACGCGGATCATGGCCGTCACGGTTACTTGGCCGGGTCCGGGGCCGTACCCATTACCTTGCGCTCAGTCTTCCGTCAAGTGTGCGAGCACTTCGGCGGTCTTTCCCATCTCGACAATCTTGCCGCCCCGCATCAGCGCGACCCGGTCGCAGATGTCAGTGCACGAACTCCATGTCGTGCGAGACCACGATGAACGTCTCGTCGATATCGTCCCGCGAGTGCATGATCGAGTGCTTCACATCGATTTTCGTGATCGGGTCCATCGTCCCGGTAGGCTCGTCGAGGATCACGATCTTGGGCTCCCGGATCAATACCTGCGCAAGCGCTACCCGGTGGCGCTCCCCTTCGGAAAGATGGCTGGGCAGCCGGTCGAGGATCTCTTTACTCTTCTCCTCCGAGAACCCGGCCATCTTTAAGGTGATGATCGCCTTTCGCATGGCGAGCTCCTTCGGGAATTCAAGGCCGATGGCATCGGTCAGGTTGTCGAGAACGGTCGGTGCGGGTAGAGATCGTACTCCTGGTGCAGGAGGCCGATGTACTCCTTTGCCCGGCCCCGCTCGGTGATGCCAGGTTTTGTCATGTCTACCCATTCGTCGCCGATCCGGACATTGATCTCGCCGCTCGTGGGTTCGATCAGTCCCGCGATGATCCGCGAGAGCGTGGTCTTTCCCGCCCCGCTCTTCCCGATGATCCCGAAGATTTCCTTCGTGTAAACATCGAAGGTCACGCCGTTTACGGCCCTGACCACGCCGCGGTCGACAGAGATGTAGCGCTTCGTGAGGTCGCGGGCGGCGACAATCTTCTCTCCCCGCTTCGGAGTGCTCGAAGGCTTCCGTGTCCTCGCAGCCCTTCATGAATTCGCCGATGACCTCCTTTGGCGTCCCGATCTTTGCGATCGAGCCGTCCACGAGGAGAAGGGCACGGCTTGCCACGTCTTCTATTACCTGCGAAAAGTGGGAGGTGACGACCATGCCCATGTTGTTGGTGGCTGCCGCCTCCTTGAGCATGGTATGGACGATCTTTGCCGTGCCCGGGTCGAGTGTGCCGGTCGGTTCGTCAGCAAAAAGCAAAAAAGGCTCCTTTGCGAGCTGCCGGGCGAGAACCACCCGCTGCTTCTCGCCGCCCGAGAGGTCGCGGGCGATATGCATCATCCGGTGCGAGAGCCGGACCTGGTCGATGAGGTCGGCAGCACGGTTGATGGCCTTGTCCTGCGGATAACTGATATCGTCGAGAGCGTGAAGGACGTTCTCTATTACCCGGTCGTCTCCATAGAGGGCAAAGGTCCGCTGGAACATGATCGCGGTCCGCCGCATCACCCGCCTTTTGAGCGCATCGTTGGCCTCGTTCCAGAGGTCCACATCGATGGCTTCGAGTTTTCCCCCGCAGTGGGGACAGGGTTTGCCGGCAGAGCTTGCAACATCCATGTAATCGCAGGAGGGACAGGCAGAGACGTGGTAGACGATCTTCCCGCTCGTCGGGGGCTGTTCCACGCCCCGCATGAGGTGCATGAGTACCGTTTTCCCGGCCCCGCTTCTCCCGATGATCCCGAGGATCTCGCCTTCGTGGATCTCAAAGGAGATGTTTTTGAGGGCATGCGTACCGTCAAAATCCATGCAGATGTTATCGACCGTGATCAATGGAGCCTTCATAATTCCCTTGTACCTAATGTTACACAGGTGTCATATTATCTTTTATATGCTGCCCTGTCCCCGTAGAGGTCAGCAGGGACGGGTATTTTTTAAGTCCCGTACAATGGGCAGGACTTCCTGTACGCAGTTGACCACATAGTCGGCGGCCTTGAAGAGTTCCTCGGGCCGTTCCCCGGGCTGCTGGACGGTAAGGATTGCGGTGTCTGCGGCCCGGAACGCACAGATATCGTTGATCCCGTCGCCGACCATGACCACGTGGTCGTACTCCTCTTTGAGGTCCGAGACGATCCGGGCCTTGACGGTCGGGGTCGCGACCCCGTACACCCGGTCCCGCGGAATGCCGAGGTGGTCGGCCATGATCTCCAGTTTGGTCGAGCGGTCGCCGGACGCGATGAACACCGGGATGCCCCTCTTGTGGAGGGCGGTGATCGTGTCCTTTGCCCCTTCAAACGGCCAGCCCCCGGCCGTGATGGTGAATTCAATGGACCGCCGGGCCATGTTGAGGATCGCGCCGGAGTTGAGCGTGAGCGTTGACTCGTCCTTGCAGATCCGCCAGACGTCCCGGATGCACTCCTGGAGGTCGCCGACTTTTGTTTCGGTATCCGAGTAGAGCATCCCGCGGATCTCTTCGGCGGTCGTGATCTTCCGGGTACAGCTGATCCCAAACCCGATCCCATTCTCCGTGAGGTACGTGGAGAGGAGTTCGTCTTTGCCGGCCGCGATCAGGTGCTTGGAGTGGACCGGGAGCACGATGAGCACCCGGTCGGGACTCGCAAACGTGAGCGTGGTCGTCTCGACCCCGGGCATGAGCACCTGGCGTGCAACATCCTTTGCTACCCGGTACGTGGAAAGAAGCGTGCCGGCACTGTCAAAGACCACAGCGGTTGTCATGGTATCACACGGGTAAGAAGGTCTATGTAGCATCCCCGCGTTACTGGATAAGTAGAGGCTGCTTTTTTATGATCGTATCTGAAACGGCAGACAAGATAAAACGCATGGAGATCCGGGGAGCCGGGGCGGATCGCCCGGGCAGCGGCAGAGGCGCTCCGGGACGGTGCCCTGTCCTCACGGGCGGCAACAACGGAATCGTTCAGGATGGAGATGACGCAGGCAGCGGACACGCTCCTTGCTACCCGCCCGACCGCGGTCTCGCTCCCGAACGCCGTCCACATGGTGATGGCGGGCATCAAAAAAGCTTCCACCGTGGAAGAGGCAAAGGCCGGGATCGTGACCCGGGCCGACGAGTTCGTCACGTCCTCGCAGCACGCGGTTGAGAGGATCGCTGCGTTTGGCTCCCGCCACATCCGGGACGGCGATACGATCATGACCCACTGCAACTCCGAGGTCGCCCTTGCCTGCATCATCGCAGCGCACCGGGAGGGAAAGGAGATCGAGGTCTTTGCAACCGAGGTCCGGCCGAGAAACCAGGGGCTCATCACGATAAAGACCTTAAACGATGTCGGGATCAAAACGAATTTTATCGTGGACTCGGCGGTCCGGTCGTTTATTTCCGATATCGATCTCGTGGTGGTCGGGGCGGACGCAGTGACCGTGAACGGTGCGGTGGTCAACAAGATCGGGACCTCGCAGGTCGCCCATGCGGCAGTCGAGGCCCGGGTAAACGTGATGGTCGCGGCGGAGACCTACAAGTTTGCGCCCCGCACGATCCTCGGCGAGCTCATCAAAATCGAGGAGCGGGCGGGAAGCGAGGTACTGCCGGACGAAATTGCAAAGACGCTCCCGAACGTCACGGTCCGGAACCCGGCATTCGATGTGACGCCGGCGGAATACGTGGACCTGATCGTAACCGAGAAGGGAGCGATCCCGCCGCAGATGGCGTACGTGATCATCCGCGATTACCTGGGCTGGGAGATCGGCGAGTTCGGCGACCCGCTGGGCGGTACGGGGGGACTGAACGGTTCGTGATTCTCATGCACCGGCAGCGCCGCCGAAAATGCCGATGCGTTTATTGAATACGAACATCAGATGAGTAGATAACGGGCCGTGCCGGAATTTTTACCGCGGCCAAAGAGGGACAAAACCATGGAAATACCATTTACCAAGCTGCACGGGAACGGGAACGATTTCGTGCTGATCGACGAATACGCCGGGACGGTTATTCCCGACGAGATGAAAGGACAGTTTGCTGCCCTGTACTGCGACCGGCGCTTCGGGATCGGGGCGGACGGCGTGCTCTTCCTCTCAAAACCGACAAAGAAGGCAGATGTCCGCATGCGGGTCTTCCAGCCGGACGAGAGCGAAGCGGAGATGTGCGGGAACGGGATCCGGTGTCTTGCGAAGTATGCGTACGATAATGAATACGTAAAGGAGACCTGCACGATCCAGACCGGGGCCGGGGAACTCGGGGTCACCGTGAAGTACAAAGACGAAGAGTGTACCGTGACCATCGGGATGGGCCAGCCGAAGTTTATCAGGAACGAGATCCCGGCAACCGGCAATGGCGAGTACCACGAGAAGATCGGCGAGTTCGACGTGTACGCGGCAAACACCGGCGTCCCCCATGCGGTCATCCTCGTGGATGTTGTCGACGGTGTCGATATCGCGACAGCAGCCCCGCCGATCCGGCACCACAAGACCTTCCTGCACGGGGCAAACGTGAACTTCGTGCAGAAGACCGGCGACAATTCGATCCGGATCCGCACGTTCGAACGCGGGGTCGAGGACGAGACGCTCTCCTGCGGAACCGGGGCAACGGCATCGGCCGCGGTCGTGCACCACCTCGGGTACATGAAAGGGCCGGTCCATGTCGATACCAAGGGCGGCCCCCTGACGATCTCATTCGATACAGACGGCGCAAAGATGGAAGGGCCGGCGGCTACGGTCTTTACCGGGGAAATCCCGTTTTAGATCTTTTTTATCCGTTTCCTCCCGGGCATCGTTCCGGGAAGGGGTCTTTTTTTGGGGTGTCCCGGAACAAGGCAACGGTATGTCCGGGTGGATCGATTCTCCGACGGAGGGGTTGTACTCATGAAACGCATGCGATCGTTTCCACAGGAAACGGTGCCAATCCACTGGACGATTCCCGATTTAATCGCATATTTTCAAAAAATAACTGTTTTAATCGGGATTAGACCGTGCAATTTAGCGGGCTTCTTTTGGCAGGGTTTTTGGGGACATGCTGGTGGTCATATGAGCATGGGATCGGCCGTCCGGTGGCTTCTGTGGGCCGTTTTCCGGATCTACGTCGGAGAATTCTTGTTGGAGGACGCTCTTGGGGGCTTCGCCCCCGCCGCTATGGCCACCCCCCATTGCGATAGGGTTATATTACCAGTACCGTGAGCGGACCTGAATGCAGGTAATACGGGCACTATCGCATACGCCCCCGCCCCCCTCTGGGGGGCAGGGCTGGCGTGAGGGGGGAGGCAGTTTTTTTAATTATCCGATTGTACTCGCGAACGTTTCCGGTAAATTTCCGGGAGCGTTAACAAACTCTTTCCTGCAAATCCAATCACGGCAAAAATTTTTTCGGAAAAGTCCGGCAACCTTACCTGACTTTTTTTAACATTCGCCACTGCTGCCGGTTATTCCTTACAAAAACCCTGCCAGTGTTGCCTGCCGGATCCCTCCGTGTGCAAATGCGAGGTACGGCATTGCCCGCTTCAGGTATGCTGCAGGGATCCCGAGGTCCTGCGGCCGCCGGATCGGATGCTGCTCCCGGGC
>Ga0268356_10326_pt1 | contig 15185 bp, 9 predicted proteins | sample BioMet10_FD_194415 | JGI IMG/M metagenome (GOLD analysis project Ga0268356, IMG submission 194415) | Sewage microbial communities from Oakland, California, United States - Biofuel 10 (PacBio Assembly) | ecosystem: Engineered > Wastewater > Sewage > Unclassified | place: USA: California | collected...
TATCTCACTGGGAATATCCGTATCCACAACAAGGCCATCCGGCTCGAACCCTCCTATATAATCAACTCGTTCATGGAAGAGGCCATAGCCTCAAGTATCCTTGAGGGGGCGGCGACCACCAGGAAGGTTGCAAAGGAGATGCTGCGCAAAGGCCGCAAGCCAAGGAATGCCTCCGAGCGGATGGTGGCCAACAATTACGAGACCATGAAATATATCCTCGAACACAAGGACGATCCGCTCACACCGGCCCTCCTCCTTGAGATTCACCGGCTGGTAACAAAAGGAACGATCGGAAACGATGTTGTCGGGCAGTTCCGGACAAACAATGATATCGTTGTTGCGAATCCGGCAACCCGGGTAATTTACCATACGCCCCCGGATTTCCATGAAATCCTGCCCATGATAGATGCTCTCTGCACATTCACAAACGTCGCAGGGAATGCCGATACCCCGGATGAAGATTACATCCATCCGGTTATCAGGGGAATCATCCTCCACTTTCTCATCGGGTATATCCACCCGTTCGAGGATGGGAACGGGAGGACTGCCCGCAGCATCTTCTACTGGTATGTTGTATCGCGGGGATACTGGCTCTTTGAATACATGCCCATCTCTCGGATCATCCTCCGTTCGAAGAAAAAATACTCCCTTGCGTACCTGTACTCCGAATACGACGACATGGATCTCACCTATTTCCTTCTCTACAATCTTTCCTGCATCGAGGAAGCAAGAAAAGACCTGCTCAAATATCTCGAAGAGAAACAGGCCGAACAGATCGCCACGAAGGTAATTGTCAGAAAGATACCGGATATCAGCCAGCGGGAGGGCGACATCCTGCGCACTATGATGGAGCAGCGTGAGCAGTATTTCACGATACGGGAGATCATGCAACAGTATAGTACGGTGTATGAAACCGCCAGGACCGATCTCCTCCACTTGACCGAGCTCGGGTACCTCACCAAAGAGAAGCGGGGCCGGGAATTTGTCTTCATCCTCAATGAGAAGAACGAACTGTGGAAACAGAATGCAAAGAAAGATGCTGCCGGCAAACATCAGTCACGTGAGGAGGAATCTTGACCCCCGCCGCCCGCCTTGCCGAATCCCATCTCGAAGATCACACCCTCGCATGGCTCCGTGACCTCGGCTACACCACGATTTTTGGCCCGGATATCGAGCCCGGGGAACCCGGAGCCGAGCGGGAAAAATGGCATGAGGTTATCCTGAAAAAACGGCTTGCAGCCGCCATAGCCCGGATTAATCCCGCCGTCCCGAAAGAAGCTCAGGAAACAGCGCTCAGGAAAATCCTGCACCCGGACCTGCCGTCGCTTGTCGGCAACAACCACGCATTCCACCGGATGCTTGCGGAAGGAATAGAAGTCGAATACCGGCGGCCTGACGGGACGATCCGGGGCGACCTGGTAAAAATCATCGACTTTTCCGACCCGGAGAAGAACGACTGGCTCGCCATCAACCAGTTCACCGTGATCGAAAACCGCAACAACCGGCGGCCGGATATCCTCCTGTTTGTCAACGGCATCCCCCTTGTTATTTTAGAACTCAAGAATCCCGCCGATGAGAAGGCAACAGTCGAGACTGCGTTTCGGCAGATCCAGACCTACAAACAGCAGATCCCCTCCATTTTCACGTACAACGAGATGGTTGTCATCTCCGATGGCATCGATGCACGTATCGGTACCTTTACCTCCATTCGTGAGCGGTTCATGCCGTGGCGGACCATCGAGGGCGAAAAACTAGCCCCGGACACCATGCTCCGGCCGGAGGTGCTCGCAAAAGGTGTCTTTGAGAAGCGGCGTTTCCTCGATCTGATCCGTAATTACATTGTCTTTGAAATTGACGAAGACGGCTCGATGGCAAAGAAGATGCCCGGTTACCACCAGTACCACGCGGTAAAAAACGCCCTTGTCAGCACCATCAGAGCCTCCCGGCCGGATGGTGACCGGCGGGGCGGGGTTGTCTGGCACACGCAGGGGTCCGGCAAGAGTCTCACGATGGTCTTTTTCACCGGGGAGATTGTTCGCGAACCCGCCATGGAGAACCCAACGGTCGTTGTCATCACCGACAGGAACGACCTTGACGATCAGCTTTTCGGTACCTTTTCCCGGTGCCATGAGATCTTCCGGCAGAGACCCGTGCAGGCTGCAGACCGGGAGGATCTTAAAAATCTGCTCGCGGTTGGATCCGGCGGGATCGTGTTTACCACCATCCAGAAGTTCTTCCCGGAGAAAAAAGGCAAAAAATATCCGGCATTGAGCGACCGGAAAAATATCATTGTCATCACCGATGAAGCACACCGCAGCCAGTATGATTTCATTGACGGGTTCGCACGCCATATCCGGGACGCACTTCCCGGGGCTACGTTCATCGGCTTTACCGGAACCCCGATTGAGCTGACGGACAAAAACACCCGCCATGTCTTGGCGACTATATCAGCATCTACGATATCCGGAGAGCTGTCGAGGATAAGGCCACGGTCCCGATCTATTACGAAAACCGGCTCGCAAAGATCGATCTCGACGAGAAGGAGCGCCCGAAGATCGACCCCCGGTTCGAGGAAGTGACGGAAGGGGAAGAGATCGAAAAAAAGGAGTCCCTTAAGTCCAAGTGGGCGGCGCTCGAAGCAGTAGTCGGTACAGAAAAAACGGCTCTCCCTTATTGCACGCGATATTGTCGATCATTTCGAACAGCGTCAGACCGCCCTTGACGGCAAAGCAATGATCGTTTGCATGAGCCGGCGGATCTGCGTGGAGCTCTATAACGCGATCATACAACTCCGTCCCGAATGGCACGATGATGATGACGATAAGGGTATGGTCAAGGTCATCATGACCGGTTCGGCAACGGATGAGCTGGCATGGCAGCAGCATATCAGGAACAAACCCAAACGGGAAGTGCTCGCAAAACGGTTCCAGAAGAATATCCCGGACGATCCTCTCAAACTGGTTATTGTTCGTGACATGTGGCTGACCGGCTTTGATGTCCCATCGCTCCACACGATGTACATCGACAAGCCCATGCGGGGCCATACCCTCATGCAGGCAATAGCCCGGGTCAATCGGGTCTTCAAAGACAAACCCGGGGGGCTTGTGGTCGATTACATAGGTCTTGGCGAAGAGCTCAAAGCGGCGATTGCCAACTATACCGAAAACGGAGGCACCGGGAAGACCGCGCTCGACCAGGAAGAGGCACTTGCGGTCATGCTGGAGAAGTACGAGATCTGCTGCGGAATGTTCCATGGCTTTGACTGGTCGGACTGGGAAGATCCGGAACGCCGGCTTGCCCTGTTGCCTGCGGCCCAGAGTGTAATCCTCGGAAAGAAAGACGGTAAAAAAAGATTTGCCACTGCCGTTACGGAACTCTCAAAGGCATTTGCCCTCTCCGTTCCGCATGAAGAGGCGATACGGATCCGTGATGATGTCGCCTTTTTCCAGGCGGTGAGGGCGGTTCTTGTCAAGTATGATGGGGATGAGGATCGCCCTGATCGATCGTGGGAAATGGAACATGCAATCCGGCAGATTGTCAGCGGTGCTATCGTATCGGATCAGGTCATTGATATTTTCTCGGCAGCAGGGATCAGGAAACCGAACATCTCTATCCTGTCTGAAGAGTTCCTTGCAGAAGTACGGGGCCTTCCGCAAAAGGATGTGGCAGTCGAACTTCTCAAAAAAACTCCTCAACGATGAGATCAGGACACGGCAGAAGAAACGGCTCGTCCAGTCCCGTTCATTCGAACAGATGCTCCATGAGACAATCCACCGGTACAAGAACCGGGCGATAGAAACCGTTGAAGTTATCGAGGAACTCATCAAACTTGCAAAGGAACTTCGGGATGCTGACAGTCGAGGGGAAGAACTTGGACTCACAGAAGCAGAACTTGCATTTTATGAGGCTCTGGAAGTCAATGACAGTTCCGTGAAAATCCTTGGAGATGTGGTACTCAGGAAGATCGCCCGTGAACTGGTGGAACAGATCCGGAAAAATGTCACGATTGACTGGACGGTTAAAGAGAGTGTCAAGGCAAAGATCCGGGTAATGGTGAAACGGATCCTTACGAAGTACAATTATCCCCCTGACAAGCAACCAAAAACCGTTGTGACGATATTAGAGCAGGCCGAGATCCTTTGTGCAGAAATAAGCGGCTGATAGGTGAAAGGATCCTGAGAGGCCCCCTTCCTCCGGAGCGCCCACCCCGACCTCCAAAAAAATTGGTCGCCCCCCTCCCCCCGGTTTGCACACAACAAAAAAATCGGTCGGACCGATCTTTTTTAAAAATGGTCGGGGCGGACTCTCCTCCCGGCAGTCAGACCGTCCAGCTCAAAGGCACTACTCACGCCATCACGTAGCGGGTGGCCCGGTCGCGTACAACCACAAACCCATTGACCCTTCTTTTAAAAACGATCCGGTAATGAAAAAGGGAACCAGTTCCAGAGACGATTACCCGGCTGTCCATTCCTGGAACTACCTCACGGTCGAAGGCTATTGCATGCTCAATACGGAATACGGCATGTGCAGCAGCCGGTACAATTATGAGATGAAACCGAATGGCTCTTTTATGCGCCGGAAAAAACGATCGCTACGATCCGGCCGCAACACCGGACCCGTTCCCTGACAACTGTACCCAATCCATCCGGCCTTCATGCATCGGGTGCCGGCATTTTGCGTGGTGCAAACCGGAACATGCGATGAGACCCGTGCAAAGCGTCAGGCCCCGGACACTACGGTAAAACCACGAACCCGTATCAAGAATTCAATGGAATTTGGGGCTCACAGGATATTGTGTGCCTTAAGGGAGGCAATATATTCATCATAGGACTTTGTACAGTCAATAAATTCCATCATATCGTTTTTTGATTCAAAATACAGCTGTTTATACATAACCCCGAGAAGATCGTCAGAAAGATCCTTCATTTTACCGTGCTGCCCCATCTTGGTCCGGATCCGCGTATTTATGCTGCCATCAGGACCGCGTAAATAAAAATAACAATGTTCGCTCCGGCTCACCGCAACAAATCCCTTTTTCAATGCGGCTTTCCGAAACTCGCGTTGCTTAACCGGCATGGCTAGCTCACAACGGTAAGATCGCCCGCTTGGGTCCGGTATTTCTCCAGATCAATATAGGACTGGAGGTTCTTCTTGATCTTTTTGGATTTTTCAGAAAGCGCTGAATCGTCAAATGCAATATACCCGATAACAAGGGATTCGAGGCTGTCTTTTAAAGAGACCTGTGCATCCTGGTAGGTCGGACCGTACCCTGCAAGAGACAGTTCCTCATTTGCAAGACACCAGTGATCTTCTTTTTCATCGTAAGAGACGCGGAGCAGAAGAGGCTGGCTGAAAACATAATTTTCAATATTTTCAATAACGATGGACGTAAACGGCTGGATGTCCCTGATCACTTCCATCTCCTTAAGCCGGGCTTTTTTGCTCATAACACCCTTCACGGTTACTGTCGATTTGAAGAATGCCATCACATCCTTCTCCCAGTCTGCAGGATAACTACACTTGATGGACTCCTCTTCAAGGGTCTTGAGAGTAAACGACCGGGGGTCATCACCCTTGATGCGGGTAATTACCCCCCGTATCTCAATTGCTGACTTCCGGTAATATTCGGAGATAAGGTTTTCAATATACGCCTCGCGGTGTGAAGGTAAAACTACCGGCTTTTTTGGTTTCTTTGTATCGTATCCGATTTTTACACTGAATTTATTTTTCTTCGAGAGCAGGCCCCTGAAACTCTCAAGAAACCGGATAATCTGGGAAGGATCCTCAAAATCCCGTTCAATTTTCTGTCGGAACTCCGCAGGATGATCGATCAGGGTCGTGATAAGATCCTCAAGATCGAAAACCATCTCATCAAACACGAGGGATTCCTTAAAGAGTTCAGTGGGAAAATCAAGGGGCTGGAATGCAACCGCGACGCTGCCTTTGTTGATATTGGTAAGGTACAGCCTGAAATCCGATTTCGGGAGAGCACCGTATTTTGTCTGCTTGAAAACATCGACAACTTTCTGAAGGCTGGTTAAGAGTTTTCCAAAGGTATATGCCTCAATCTTATGATCGGTTACAATTTTTCCATCTATGATGAGCCAAAATTTTTTGGTCTCATTATTTACCATATATACTCCTTAAGCACCAGATCTCATAAGTTTTCTTCTATAAATCAGGGATTCTGGAAGGTTCCTGGCCTCCCCATCCTCACAGAAGGACATTTTCTTTGACGAACAGAACAAATCTATAAAAAAATAGTTTTTACTGATACTCCGGCGGCTGCACTTTCTGCGGTAACCCGCCCTTGAAGTGCTGCTGGATCTTGCCGTAGTAGTCCCGGAGATTATCGTTCATCGTGGGGTGGACCTTCTTCTGGGCTTCGAGGAAGTGCTTCTCCGCGACAAATGACGCTCCCTCGCGGAGTGCGAGCATACCCGCCTCGCGGCAGAGGGATTCGAGATCGGCCCCGACAAATCCCGCGGTCATGTCCGAGAGACCGGCAAGGACTTTTTCCCGGGCCGGGTCGGCAAACGTCAGGTGCTTGTCGTGCAGGAGGTCTACGATGCGCCGGCGCCGGGCACCTTTGGGAATACCCGCAGCCTTGTCCTTTGCCGGGACAACCGCGGCCCTGATCTCCTCTGTCGTGACGGCCTTGTCCTTCCCGAGCTTTTCGGTGAGCTCGCCGAGCATGTCCTCGGTAAAGCCTTCGGTTGCAGTCCACGATCTCTTCAAGCGCCGAGCCTTCGAGCGGCATATACTGCGTATGGATGCCGATGATCTTTTTCCGGTCTTCCGCAGTCGGCTCGCCGATGTATACCAGCCGGTCGAACCGGCCGGCCCGGAGAGTGCCGGGTCTACGATGTCGGGACGGTTTGTCGCACCCATCACCACGACGTCTTTCAACTCTTCGAGGCCGTCCATCTCGGTGAGGATCTGGTTGAGCACATTGTCGATCACGTGCGAATCGTTGCTGCTCCCCCGTGCCGGGGCAAGGGCATCGATCTCGTCAAAGAAGATGATCGACGGCGAGACCTGCCGGGCCTTTCGGAAGATCTCCCGAACCGCCCGTTCGCTCTCGCCCTACCCATTTCGAGAGGAGCTGCGGGCCCCGGACCGGGATGAAGTTTGCGCCGCTCTCGCTTGCGACCGCCTTTGCGATCAGCGTCTTTCCCGTCCCGGGAGGGCCGTAGAGGAGCACGCCCTTCGGCGGCTCGATCCCGAGGTTCTCGAAAGCGCTCCCTCTGGGTCAGCGGGTACTCGACGGCTTCCTTGACCTCGACTTTTGCGGATTCAAGGCCACCAACCGTCTCCCACTTCACGTGCGAACCTCGAGCATCACTTCCCGCATGGCGCTCGGGCCCACATCGCGCTGGGCGCTCCGGAAGTCCGCGGCAAAGACCTTGAGCTTGTCGAGCGTCTCCTGGTCGATCTCAGCCTTGTCCAGGTCGAGCTTCGGGCAGGTACCGGCGCAGGGCGCGGATTGCCGCTTCGCGGGCAAGAGCCGCAAGGTCCGCTCCCACAAACCCGTGGGTCTGCTGCGAGAGGATATCGAGGCTCACATCCTCGGCAAGCGGCATACCCCGGGTATGGATCTTCAAAATTTCGATCCGGTCCGGTTCGCCCGGAACACCGATCTCGATCTCGCGGTCGAACCGGCCGGGCCGGCGCAGGGCCGCATCGATTGCGTCCACGCGGTTGTCGCGCCGATCACCACGACCTGTCCCCGCTCTTCGAGGCCGTCCATCATGGTCAGGAGCTGGGCCACGACCCGGCGCTCCACTTCGCCCGGTCACTTCCTCGCGCCGGGGCGCAATCGAGTCGAGTTCGTCGATGAAGACAATGGAAGGTGCGTTCTCCCGGGCCTCCTCGAAGACCTCGCGGAGCCTTTGTTCGCTCTCGCCGTAATATTTCGAGATAACTTCGGGGCCGGCAATCGAGATGAAGTGCGCACCGCTCTCGCTTGCAACGGCTTTCGCGATCAGCGTCTTTCCCGTCCCGGGCGGACCGTAGAGGAGCACGCCCTTCGGCGGCTCGATCCCCAGTTTCTGGAAGAGTTCGGGGTGGCGGAGCGGCAGCTCGATCGTTTCGCGGAGGCGCTGGAGCTCGTCCTTCAAACCGCCGATATCCTCGTACGAGAAGCGCTTCACACCCTCGAACCCGGCGGCCGGCTTGTCGGAGAACTCGACCGAGGTGTTCTTCGTGATGATCACGGCCTCTTCGGGCTCGATCTCGACCACCTTGAAGGCCACGATCTGCGGCTGGACAAACGGCAGGCCGAGCATGATCGGGATCGAGTCGTTTTTCACGACAGGGAAATCGATCAGGCCGTTTATCACGTGCGGGTTATTGGCGATCGGGATCTTCTTTGGGAGGTCCTCGGGCGGGGCAAGGACTACGCGTTTTGCCTCGACCTCGTCAGAAATCGTGGAGACCTTGACCGGTTCCCCGATGGCGACACCGGCATTGGTCCGGGTAAAATTATCGATCCGGATCTTGTGCTGGTTCCAGTCCTCGACAAGGGACCGCCAGACTTTTGCTACCGTGCGGCGCTTTCCTTCGACTACCACGAGATCCCCGGGGGAGATCTTTAAGTGAAGCATTGTTTCAGGGTCGAGCCGCGCCTTGCCCCCGCCCTGATCGCCGGGGTATGCGGAGTCGACCCGCAGTTGCACTTCAGCCATTACCTTAAAAGTCATATACGCCGGGATTTATAAGTACTGTAAATGCGCATCCTCATTTTCGACCCGTTCCACGGCGCTGCAGGCGATATGATCACAGGAGCCCTGCTCTCTTTGGCGCCGACGAAAAAACCGTCGCGGCTGCGATGGGGGCGGTGGTCGCGGACCCGGGCATCGAGACCGTGACCCGGTCCGGCATCCGGGCGGTAAAGATCCACACGAAGGCAACGCCGGCCCACCGGACGCTTTCCGATGTGGAGCACCGGCTCGATGAGGCTGCACCAGGATGTTCCCGACCGATGCGCTTCTTATGGCCCGCCGGGTCTTTGCCCGGATGAACGCGGCCGAAGAATCCGTCCACGGGGCCCACGTCCACTTCCACGAGGTCGGGGCGGACGATGCAATAGCGGACGTGATCGGGGCCTGCACGGCGCTTGCAGCATTAAAAGTCGACGAGGTGGCAGTCCTGCCGGTAGCGGTCGGCTCCGGCACGGTCACGAGCGCCCACGGGACTATGCCCGTGCCTGCCCCGGCAACAGCGGAAATTCCTCAAAAATTCCGGCCTTGCCGTCACGGCAGGCACCGGAGACGGCGAGCTCTGCACCCCCACCGGCGCCGCCCTCCTCGCGGAATTTTCCACCATCGCCCCAAAGGATATCGGGCCGTATACCATCCTTGCCACCGGTTATGGCGCCGGGACAAAGGATCCGAAGGATGCGCCAAACGTGCTCCGGGTCATGCTCGTTGAGACCACGACCGCAGCAGAGGACACGGTCGACATTCCTCGAAACGAACGTGGACGATGTAAGCGGGGAAGTGATCGGCGAAGCGCTCGCCCGGTTCATGGCCGCCGGCGCAAGGGACGCTAGTGCAACGCCCGATCCTCATGAAGAAAGGCCGGCCCGGGTACCTCGTCACCGTGATCGCCCTCCCCGCAGACAGTCCGGCGCTTGCCCGGCTCATGGCAGAGGAACTCGGCACGCTCGGGATCCGCTGCCTCCCGGCCGTCCACCGGTTCGTGGCAGACCGGACCACCGGCACCGTGGAGGTCACGATCGACGGCCACAAAAAAAGCATCCCGGTGAAATACGGTTTATGGATGGGCGCCGATACACCGCAAAGCCCGAGTTCGATGCGGCAAACGCCTGGGCAAAGGAGCTCGGTCTGCCCGTCCGCGAAGTCCTCCGCGCCATACACGAGGCCATTGGTAAAACCGGCACGGAGCGGCCATGAAACCGAGCGGCTCACGAGCGGGAACCCTGCCCTGGACAAACTCCTCGGAGGGGGATTCGAGCCCCGCACCCTCACGCAGCTCTACGGCGGCCCGGCAACCGGGAAAAGCACGTTCTGCATGGTTGCGGCGGTCTCCTGCCTCAGGGCCGGCGGCTCGGTTGTGTTCATCGATTCGGAAGGATTTTCCATCGAACGGTTCCGGCAGGTGGCCGGCGCCGATGCCGATGCAATCGCCGACCGGCTCTACCTCTTCGAGCCCGTCGACTTCGAGCAGCAGGGAAGCATGATCACCGAGGCGGACAAGGTCTTAAAACTCCACGCCCCGGCGCTTTTCATCCTCGACTCTGCCACCGCCCTGTACCGCACCGATCTTGAAAAGGGCCAGTATGCCATGCAGCAGCTCACAAGGCAGATGCTCCAGCTCCTCGGGTACGCAAAACGCTACGAACTCTCAGGTGCTCGTCACAAACCAGGTGTATATGGACACCACGAGAAACACGTATGCCGGCCTTCGGCGGCACTTCGCTCGAACACATTTCAAAAGCGATCGTCCGCCTCGACCGGCTCGAAGGCACCGGCTGGAGAAAGGCAACGCTCACAAAGCACCGCTCCCGGCCCGAAGGCCAGAGCTTCGAGTACGAGATTGTACAGGACGGGGTCCGGGCAAAGGCGCAGGGCCCGGTTTCCTGATATGCCAGGCAGATACGGATATATTAATATTTGGGTATCCCAATAATAATCCCAAAATGGCAGCCGGCCAGGAAATTCCCCGCAAAGATCAAAGACGCCCTCGCAGGAAACCCGCAGGGCTTAAGCATCACCGACATTGTCAAAGAGACCGGCATCAACCGGAATACCGCAGGGAGGTACCTCGACAAGCTGCTGATCTCCGGGCAGGTGGAGATGCGCCACTTTGGCATGGCAAAGATCTATGCCCTGGCCCACCGGGTCCCGATCTCCGCGGTGCTCTCGATCTCCTCCGAATATATCATGCAGCTCTCGGGCAGCCTGCGGATCGTTTTTATCAACGAGGCATTCGCCCAGCTCATCAGCACCCCGGTATCCGAACTCACGGGAAAAAATATCGAGTACACCCCGTTTGTCACGGTCTTTGACGATGTCTTTGACAAGTTCATCGGACACGTGAAAGCCGGCCTCGATGGAACCGAGTGGAGCGGGGAGTGTGCACCGGTGCGTCTCGGAATGGTCTTCTCCTGCCGCATCGCGCCGACCGCCCTTGACAACGGCCAGAAGGGCGTATCGGTAATTCTCGAAGATATCACCGAAAAGAAACGGGCCGACGAGCTCCTGATGGAGAGCGAACAGCGGTACCGCATCCTTGCAGAATCCTCTAACGACTTAATCTACATGATCGGGCGCGACGACCGGGTCGAAGTACGTCAACACGTTCGCGGCAGGTACGCTGGGCAAACGGCCCGAAGACCTGGCAGGAAAGCTGAGGAACAATCTCTTTCCCGAAGAGATTGCATCACGCCAGAAGGGGATGCTAAGAAGGTCTTTGAGACCGGTAAGCAGGCCTCAGAAGAGAGCCCGCTTCCCCTGCATGGCGAACTCCGGTGGTACGATCACGTCCTCACCCCGGTCTTTGACGAGGAGGGCCATGTGCAGTCCGTCTTTGGCGTTTCCCGTGACATCACGAGAAGCAGGCAGGCGATCGACGCACTCCGGATCAGCGAAGAGAAATTCCGCCGGATCTTCGAAGACGGGCCGCTCGGGATGTCGATTATCGGGAAAGACAAGCGTTTTGTCCTGGTCAACCGCCTTTTCTCCCGGATGCTGGGCTATACGCGGGAAGAACTTACCGGGAAATCCTTTGAAGAGGTAACCGACCCGGCATGCGTCAGCAGAAACCGTGAAAACTTCGACCGCCTCTATTCCGGGGAACTGTCCCTTATCCATGAGGAAAAACAGTACATAAAAAAAGACGGGACGCCACTCTGGGTCTCGATCACGGTCACGCCTCTCCGGGACATCGACGGCCATGTGCTCTTTACGATCTCGATCGTGGAAGATATCACGGAGAGGAAAAAAGCCGAGACGCGGCTCGTGGAGAGCGAGCGGCGGTTCCGGGATCTCGCAGAGCTCCTGCCTCAGTCGGTCTGGGAGTGCGATCCGAACGGCAATCTCACATTTGCAAACGAAATGAGCTTTACGATGTACCGTTACACCCGGGACGATTTCAAAAACGGACTTTCCATCTGGCAGATGATCGATGCAAAAGACCGGGCCATCGTCTCCGCCATCGCCATGCAGGCATTTGCAAATCCTCCCGAAAGGTTCCCGAATGTTATCGAGTACACTGCCCTGCGAAAAGACGGCAGCACGTTTCCGGTTACGATGTATCTCTCCCCGATCGTCACCGACGGTAAAATCGCGGGTATGCGGGGGATCGGGATCGACAAAAGCGAGATTGCCCGGTTCGAGACGGCACTCACGGAAAGTACGGAACGGTTCCGCGCCATCTTCGATTCCACGTTCCAGTACACCGGCATGCTCACACCCGGGGGCACGCTCATCGAAGCGAACCATACCGCACTCGGTTTTATCGGGGCAAAACGGGAGGATGTCATCGATCGGCTGTTCTGGGAGACGGGATGGTGGGCAGGCGATCCCGGACGAGTGGAGCGGCTCAGGGCGGCCATTAAAAAAGCAGCGTCCGGTTCGTTCGTGAGGTACGATGAAACCATGATGGGTGTCGGCGGTACGGTCGTGCATGCCGACTTTTCCCTCAAGCCGGTCCGGGGATCGGACGGGAATGTCCGGCTGCTCATAGCAGAAGCCCGCGACATCACGCCGCAGAAGCAGGCGGAGGCGGCATTGCGGGAGAGCGAGGAACGGCTCCGGACCCTTCTTACCATGACGCCGGATATCATCTGGCAGACCGATGCACGCAACCGTTTCACGTATGTGAGCCCGCAGGTGGAGTCCGTGCTGGGATACCGGCCGGAAGACCTCGTCGGGCACGAGGTTTCCTTATTCTTCGAACCGGGATGTTTTGAGAAGAACCGTGATGCCTTTGCCTGCTGCGGCCGCCGGGCATACAAAGTCTCTCCGTGTGGTTACGTGCTGGCGCGACCGGGAGGGAAGGCCGGTCCACCTTGAGAGCCACTCTGCCCCCTATTACGCACCCGACGGGACGTTTGCCGGCTTTTCCGGGATCGACCGGGTCCTGCCGGATAAAAAACCCTGACCCGTTTTTTTACTTTCACGCTGCACACGCCCTACGGTTATACGGTAACGACTCCATCTCCCGGTCATGTCCACCGGTGAGCAGGAGAAACTGGCCCTCCTTACTGCGCAGAGCCGGCACGATATCTGTATCCCGGGGGAGTGCATGCAGGTGCTCGATTCCCGGGCCTGCATCACTTACAATCCCGCGGGCTTATGGCTGCAGCCGGATGCTCAAAGTCCTGCTCCACGGGAACTGCTCGTACGACTGCGCCTACTGTTCGGTCCGGACCTGCCGCGAGAGGATCTCGTTTGCCCCAAAGGAGCTCGCCGGGATCTTTCTTGACCTGTACCGTACCGGAATGGCAGACGGCCTGTTTCTCTCCTCCGGCATTCCTGAGGACGCGGAAGGGGCAATGGCAGATATTGTCGAGACTGCACGGATCCTCCGGGCAAAAGGTTACAATGATTACATCCACGTAAAGATCCTGCCCGGTGCGGAGCGTTCCGATATCGCCGAAGCGGCACGGTACGCAAACCGGATCAGCCTGAATGCGGAATCGACCGGCGCAGGCCGGCTCCGGGCGATATCCGGGATCAAGGACTACGAGCAGGACATAAAAAAACGGATGGACTGGATCGCACAGGAGGCGCCCGGCCAGCACACAACCCAGCTCGTGGTCGGGGCTGCGGGGGAGACCGACAAGGAGATCTTCTCCTGCATGACGGATCTCTACGATACCGTGCATCCGGCCCGGGTCTACTACTCGGCGTTCCAGCCGCTGCCCGGCACCCGGTTTCGCGAAAAAAGCCGGTACTCCTCCATGGCGGGCGCACCGCTGGTACCAGGTCGACACGCTCTTTCGGGAATACGGCTTTCTTAAGGCCGAACTCGCGCCGCTCGTGGAGGACGGCATGCTCATGAATGCGGATCCGAAGGCACTGCTTGCACGGGATCTCGATCCGCTCGACCCGGCCACGGCTACCTGCGAAGAACTCCTCCGGGTCCGGGTATCGGGCCGGTGACCGCACGGGCGATTGTAAACGCACGGGAGCGTCATCCAATCCGGCGGCCGCAGGACCTCGGGATCCCTGCAGCGTACCTGAAGCGGGCAATGCCCTACCTCGCGTTTGCGCACGGCGGGATCCGGCAGGCAACGCTTGCCGGGTTTTTGTGAGAATGACCGGCAGCAGTGGCAAAGGATACAAAAAAGCCAGGTGACGTTGCCGAACCTTTGCAGGAAAAATTTTGGTAATTGTAAAATATCCGCCCCCAGAAATAAAAGATGGGGCAGATGGATTTACCAGAACCAATCAAAACCTGCAAGACAGAAGAGCGGGCATTTAACTATCTCCTCAAAGAACTTCAGGAAACAAAAGGGATACGATGTCCGTCGTGTGGCAGCCCCGATTATTACCAGATGAACCGGAAGCGACTGCGGTGTAAAAGCTGTCGAAGAGATTATTCCCCGTTTCCGGAACACCGATATCCGGATTGAAAATCTCCGTTGTCACCTTACTTCTTCTCATAAAATTGTTTGAACTGGAAATCAGTGCCAGGAAAGCAAGTACTCAACTTGAAATCAGTTATCCAACGACCCTCAAGGCATTTGAGTTATTTCGACGATCAATTGCCTGTCATCTCGCCGAGAATGACAATCTCCTGAAAGGAGAGATTGAAGCCGATGAATCCTACTTCGGTGGAAGGCGAAAGGGAAACCGAGGCCGAGGAGCGGGCCACAAGACCATTGTCTTCGGGATCCTGGAGAGGGGTGGAATGGTTTCCGTCAGCATTCTCACGAATGTAAAAGCAGAGGCCCTCATGAATGAAACGGTCAGGAAAGTCCGGAGAGGATCTATCGTTTATACCGACAAATGGCGTGGATATGATTCTCTCATGTTCTGTGGATACCGGCATCTCAATATTGACCATCGGTACAAATTCAAGCAAGGGAAAGTCTACATCAATGGGATCGAAGGATTCTGGTCTTTTGCCAAAGAACGTCTGATGAAACACCATGGTATCTCGAAAGAGAAGTTCCTCTATTACATCAAGGAAATGGAATGGAGATACAACAT
>Ga0268356_11194_pt1 | contig 15158 bp, 10 predicted proteins | sample BioMet10_FD_194415 | JGI IMG/M metagenome (GOLD analysis project Ga0268356, IMG submission 194415) | Sewage microbial communities from Oakland, California, United States - Biofuel 10 (PacBio Assembly) | ecosystem: Engineered > Wastewater > Sewage > Unclassified | place: USA: California | collected...
TTTGATACAACATTGAAACTTTTCGTTCAAAACGTGGAGGAATATATATAAAATAATTCTTTTCTTGCATTTATGCGAATAAAGTATGATTATTTATTTAAGGAATATTAGAGGAGGAGCTTTCATGGAGCAATGTTTTGAATACCTAAATATAAACACATCTAATGTTATATATGAAAATTTATCTGTAGAAGAATTGGTTGAACATTCTATCATCAGAAAAGAAGGACTTTTATCAGAAACAGGTGCACTGGTTGTAAACACCGGAAAATACACAGGAAGGTCTCCTAAAGATCGATTTATAGTGAGACAAAAAAGCACTGAGCAAAAAATTAATTGGGGAGGACACAATTTCCCCGTAGAAGAGGATGTGTACAATAAGCTATATTATAAAGTAAAAGCTTATCTTAAAGATAAGCCAATATATGTTTTTGATGGTTTTGTAGGAACAAGAAAGGAGTATAGACTTTCAATTAAAGTGGTATGTGAGCAAGCAAGTTCAGCACTTTTTTCAAATCAAATGTTTATCAGACCAAATGAAAAAGAACTTCAGGGGTTTGAACAGGAGTTTACAATATTTGCTGTACCAGGAGTCAAAGCTGATGCAGAAGAAGATGGTGTTAATTCTGAAGCTTTCATTATTATTAATTTCGATGAAAAGGTTATATTAATTGGAGGTACAGCCTATAAAGGGGAAATAAAGAAGTCGGTATTTACTGTAATGAATTTTTTATTACCTTCAAAGGGTGTTATGCCCATGCATTGTTCAGCAAACGTAGGAACTGATGGTAAGACTGCTGTTTTCTTTGGGCTTTCAGGGACAGGAAAGACCACACTTTCTGCAGATCCAGACAGAAGGCTTATTGGGGATGATGAGCACGGTTGGTGTGACGAAGGAATTTTTAATTTTGAGGGTGGATGTTATGCTAAAACAATAAGATTGAAGAAAGAAAAGGAATTGGATATATTTAATGCTATAAAATTTGGAACTGTACTTGAAAATGTTGTTTTAAAAGAAAACAGAAAATGTGATTATGATGATTCAAGATATACGGAAAACACGAGGGCTGCATACCCCATTGATTATATAGAAAGCATTCAGAAAAGCGGTATGGGTAACAATCCAACTACAATTATATTTTTAACTGCAGACGCATTTGGTGTTATGCCTCCTATAAGTAAATTGAGCAAGGAAGCAGCTATGTACCATTTCATGTCAGGTTTTACAAGTAAGGTAGCCGGAACTGAAAGAGGTATTATTGAACCCAAGGCTACATTTTCAGCTTGCTTTGGCGAACCTTTTATGCTAATGAATCCAACAGTTTATGCTGAACTTTGGGAGAAAAAATTGATAAAAACAATACAGAAGTTTATATGGTTAATACCGGATGGTTAAGCGGTGGCTATGGAAAAGGTGACAGAATTAAACTTTCATATACAAGAAGTATAATTCATGCTGTGCTTAATGGCGAATTGAGAAATGCAGATTACTTTGAAATTCCTATATTGAATGTTAGGATTCCTAAAAATTGCACAGGAGTTCCAAGTGAAATCCTTGATCCAAGAAATACTTGGCCTGATAAGAAAATGTATGATATGAAAGCATTGGAATTGGCAAATAAATTTAAAGATAATTTTAAGAAATTTAAAAATGTTCCTGAAGCAATTAAAGAGGCTGGGCCTGAATTAAAATTGATTAAAATGGTTTAAAATAAAAGGTAATCTAGAATTTATATTTTGGATTATCTTTCTAACGTTAAGTCAATTATAAGAAAATGTTCATAAAGTATAGGTTGTATTAATATATAAAACTAGTATAATAAAAAATGAGTTTGAAAATTTTACTAAAATATATGGGGTGAAAATACAATGGAATTTATTCTTATTATTAAGGCTGTTGCAATAGGCATAGTGGAAGGTATTACTGAGTTTTTACCTGTTTCTTCTACAGGACATATGATAATTGTCGGGAATTTTATTAATTTTACTGCACCTACTTATCCAAAGGCGTATATAGATATGTTTGAGGTTGTAATTCAGCTGGGTGCAATACTGGCTATAGTTGTATTGTACTGGGATAAGATTTTTACATCACTTAAAAACTTAGCTCCTGGAAAATGGGGGCTTTAAATTATGGCTGAATATTTTTGTAGCATTTCTGCCATCTGCTGTAATCGGATTGCTTTTACATTCTAAAATAGAAGAAAAACTGTTCAATCCTGTAACTGTAGCTGCTGCATTGATATTTGGTGGATTTTTAATGATTTACTTTGAAAATAAATATAGACGTGGAAATAAGACCAAGAATATAGAAGATGTTAACATAAAACAGGCATTTAAGATAGGTTGTTTTCAATGTTTAGCATTGTGGCCTGGAATGTCAAGGTCTGCATCTACAATTATGGGGGCATGGATTAGCGGCTTAAATAACGTTGCTGCTGCAGAATTTTCATTTTCCTTGCTATACCTACAATGGTTGCTGCTTCAGGACTATCCCTTGTGAAAACCAGCATATCGATGAATACAATGCAGGTAATAGCATTAGTAATAGGATTTGTTGTTTCCTTTTTAGTTGCACTTTTGGTTGTAGATAAATTTATTAATTTCTTAAAGAGAAAACCTATGAGAGTTTTTGCTATTTACAGAATTCTTATAGGAGCTATTATACTCATTTTGGCGTTTACTAAGTTGATGCCTATGTAGTAAGTATATTAATAACTCATATTTTGGTGATTGTCATCGAAATATGAGTTATTTTTTATCTGTATATAGAACAAAATATTCAAAAACCCACCCTAGTGTATCATTATAAGGAAAAGCTAATAATAAAAGAATTTTGGAGTAAAATAGGAATAATTAAGTTAATTTGTGCTTTTATTCAATTTAGATGTATTTAGATGTGATAGAATAACACTTGTCGCAAAGAGATGTGTAGTGCTCATATAATAGCGAAATAAGTTGACATATGGTATTACGTGTGATAATATTTATGAGTCATCTCTAGATGATAACTGGTCTTTGAAAATTAAACAGAGAAGATGTAAAACGTAAAGTTTTACAAGAAATAACGAACCAGCAAAATTATATTGAACAATAAGTTCAACGTCAAATTACTTTAAGTATTTTGAGTCATTCAAACTTTAAAATTGAGAGTTTGATCCTGGCTCAGGACGAACGCTGGCGGCGTGCCTAACACATGCAAGTCGAGCGAGGGGAGTTCTTCGGAACGAACCTAGCGGCGGACGGGTGAGTAACACGTGGGTAACCTGCCTCAAAGAGGGGGATAGCCTTCCGAAAGGAAGATTAATACCGCATAATCCATTGTTTCCGCATGGGAATGATGGTAAAGATTTATCGCTTTGAGATGGACCCGCGGCGCATTAGCTAGTTGGTGAGGTAACGGCTCACCAAGGCCACGATGCGTAGCCGACCTGAGAGGGTGATCGGCCACATTGGAACTGAGACACGGTCCAGACTCCTACGGGAGGCAGCAGTGGGGAATATTGCACAATGGGCGAAAGCCTGATGCAGCAACGCCGCGTGAGTGATGAAGGCCTTCGGGTTGTAAAGCTCTGTCTTTGGGGACGATAATGACGGTACCCAAGGAGGAAGCCACGGCTAACTACGTGCCAGCAGCCGCGGTAATACGTAGGTGGCAAGCGTTGTCCGGATTTACTGGGCGTAAAGGGTGCGTAGGTGGATATTTAAGTCAGATGTGAAACCCCTGGGCTCAACTCAGGGACTGCATTTGAAACTGGATGTCTGGAGTGCAGGAGAGGTAAGTGGAATTCCTAGTGTAGCGGTGAAATGCGTAGAGATTAGGAAGAACACCAGTGGCGAAGGCGACTTACTGGACTGTAACTGACACTGAGGCACGAAAGCGTGGGTAGCAAACAGGATTAGATACCCTGGTAGTCCACGCCGTAAACGATGAGTACTAGGTGTAGGAGGTATCGACTCCTTCTGTGCCGCAGTTAACACAATAAGTACTCCGCCTGGGAAGTACGATCGCAAGATTAAAACTCAAAGGAATTGACGGGGGCCCGCACAAGCAGCGGAGCATGTGGTTTAATTCGAAGCAACGCGAAGAACCTTACCTGGACTTGACATCTCCTGAATTACTCTTAATCGAGGAAGCCCTTCGGGGCAGGAAGACAGGTGGTGCATGGTTGTCGTCAGCTCGTGTCGTGAGATGTTAGGTTAAGTCCTGCAACGAGCGCAACCCTTATCATTAGTTGCTACCATTAAGTTGAGCACTCTAGTGAGACTGCCCGGGTTAACCGGGAGGAAGGTGGGGATGACGTCAAATCATCATGCCCCTTATGTCCAGGGCTACACACGTGCTACAATGGTGAGTACAACAAGATGCGAACCCGTGAGGGGGAGCCAAACTTATAAAACTCATCTCAGTTCGGATTGTAGGCTGAAACTCGCCTACATGAAGCTGGAGTTGCTAGTAATCGCGAATCAGCATGTCGCGGTGAATACGTTCCCGGGCCTTGTACACACCGCCCGTCACACCATGAGAGCTGGCAACACCCGAAGTCCGTAGTCTAACCGTAAGGAGGACGCGGCCGAAGGTGGGGTTAGTGATTGGGGTGAAGTCGTAACAAGGTAGCCGTAGGAGAACCTGCGGCTGGATCACCTCCTTTCTATGGAGTCGATGTTTTAAGTAATACTTAAAACACAAAGCTGAGTTTAAAAATTTACTTCTCTGTTTAATTTTGAGTGACCAGATATTTTTATATTTGTAACTCAATTAGATATTTGGGCTTATAGCTCAGCTGGTTAGAGCGCACGCCTGATAAGCGTGAGGTCGATGGTTCGAGTCCATTTAAGCCCACCAATTGTTCTTTGAAAATTGCACAGAAAACAATAAAAGTAAAGCAAAGGTAATAATATACCTTTTGTAAGCTAATGAAACTCACTCAGCATAGCTGAGGAGTACTGATTTGTTACCAAATCATAGATTTTGACAAATCAGCAAATCAAACATTAATACCATGTATTAATGTAATAAATCAGTAGAAACGAGTAAGACAAGGAAGCTAGGAACGAGGAGCGGAATATACTTCTGTATATGAGCACCGCAGTGACGACGCTGACGCAGTATTACGAAGTTTATAATGATTTATGTTAAGGTCAAGCTACAAAGGGCGCATGGTGAATGCCTTGGCACCAGTAGGCGAAGAAGGACGCGATAAGCTGCGATAAGCTTCGGGTAGGCGCAAATAGCCGTTAATCCGGAGATTTCCGAATGGGGAAACCCACATGACTAACGTCATGTACTGTAAACTGAATAAATAGGTTTATAGGGCTAGACCCGGGGAACTGAAACATCTAAGTACCCGGAGGAAGAGAAAGAAAAATCGATTTTCTTAGTAGCGGCGAGCGAAAAGGAAAGAGCCCAAACCAGGAACTTGTTCCTGGGGTTGCGGACAGATCATCAATACTGCAATTTTTTAACTGAAGAGAGCTGGAAGGCTCCGCCATAGAAGGTAAAAGCCCTGTAAGTGAAAAGGAATAACAGTCAGATCTGCTCCAGAGTACCACGAGACACGTGAAACCTTGTGGGAAGCAGGGAGGACCACCTCCCAAGGCTAAATACTAACTGGTGACCGATAGTGAAGAAGTACCGTGAGGGAAAGGTGAAAAGAACCCCGGAAGGGGAGTGAAATAGAACCTGAAACCGTGTGTCTACAACCGGTCGAAGCACTTTTACGTGCGACGACGTGCTTTTTTGTAGAACGAGCCAGCGAGTTATGGTATGCAGCAAGGTTAAGTACTTAAGGTACGGAGCCGAAGGGAAACCAAGTCTGAATAGGGCGACTAGTTGCATGCTGTAGACCCGAAACCGGGTGATCTATCCATGGACAGGTTGAAGCGGAAGTAAAATTCCGTGGAGGACCGAACCACATTGGTGTTGAAAAACCATGGGATGAGCTGTGGATAGCGGAGAAATTCCAATCGAACTCGGAGATAGCTGGTTCTCCTCGAAATAGCTTTAGGGCTAGCGTCGTGAATTGTGTAGTGGAGGTAGAGCACTGAATGGGCTAGGGGCTGACAACAGTTACTGAACCCTATCAAACTCCGAATGCCATATACATGTAACACGGCAGTCAGACTACGAATGATAAGATCCGTGGTCAAAAGGGAAACAGCCCAGATCATCAGCTAAGGTCCCAAAGTGTAAGTTAAGTGGAAAAGGATGTGGGATTTCTAAGACAACTAGGATGTTGGCTTAGAAGCAGCCACTCATTTAAAGAGTGCGTAATAGCTCACTAGTCAAGAGATCCTGCGCCGAAGATGTCCGGGGCTAAAACTTACCACCGAAGCTATGGATTGATACGTAAGTATCAGTGGTAGAGGAGCTTCCTGTATGGGCTGAAGTCGTACCGAAAGGAGCGGTGGACTGTACAGGAGTGAGTATGCTGGCATAAGTAGCGAGAAATAAGTGAGAATCTTATTGGTCGAAAACCTAAGGTTTCCTGGGGAAGGCTCGTCCGCCCAGGGTTAGTCGGGACCTAAGCCGAGGCCGAAAGGCGTAGGTGATGGACAATCGGTTGATATTCCGATACCACCAATGGCGTTATTAGAAATGGGATGACGCAGGAGGATAGGATGTGCGCACTATTGGATGTGCGTCTAAGCACTTAGACAGACTAGACAGGCAAATCCGTTTAGTCAATGTTGAGGTGTGATGGGGAAGCCCTTCGGGGTGAAGTATCTGATTCCACGCTGCCAAGAAAAGTCTCTATCGAGGTAATTGGTGCCCGTACCGCAAACCGACACAGGTAGGTGAGGAGAGAATCCTAAGACCATCGGAAGAATTGTTGTCAAGGAACTCGGCAAATTGACCCCGTAACTTAGGGAGAAGGGGTGCCACAGAAATGTGGCCGCAGAGAATAGGCCCAAGCAACTGTTTAGCAAAAACACAGGTCTCTGCTAAAGCGAAAGCTGAAGTATAGGGGCTGACGCCTGCCCGGTGCTGGAAGGTTAAGGGGAACACTTAGCGCAAGCGAAGGTGTGAACTTAAGCCCCAGTAAACGGCGGCCGTAACTATAACGGTCCTAAGGTAGCGAAATTCCTTGTCAGGTAAGTTCTGACCCGCACGAATGGCGTAATGACTTGGGCACTGTCTCGACAACAAATCCGGCGAAATTGTAGTGCAAGTGAAGATGCTTGCTACCCGCGATTGGACGGAAAGACCCCGTAGAGCTTTACTGTAGCTTAGCATTGAATTTCGGTATTGTCTGTACAGGATAGGTGGGAGACTGCGAAGCAGGGGCGTCAGCTTCTGTGGAGTCAACCTTGGGATACCACCCTGATAGTACTGGGATTCTAACCGGTGGCCATGAAACTGGTCACGGGACATTGTTAGGTGGGCAGTTTGACTGGGGCGGTCGCCTCCAAAAAAGTAACGGAGGCGCCCAAAGGTTCCCTCAGTGCGGTTGGAAATCGCGCGTAGAGTGCAAAGGCAGAAGGGAGCCTGACTGCGACACAAACAAGTGGAGCAGGGACGAAAGTCGGGCTTAGTGATCCGGTGGTTCCTCGTGGGAGGGCCATCGCTCAACGGATAAAAGCTACCTCGGGGATAACAGGCTGATCTCCCCCAAGAGTCCACATCGACGGGGAGGTTTGGCACCTCGATGTCGGCTCGTCGCATCCTGGGGCTGAAGTAGGTCCCAAGGGTTGGGCTGTTCGCCCATTAAAGCGGCACGCGAGCTGGGTTCAGAACGTCGTGAGACAGTTCGGTCCCTATCCGTCGCGGGCGTAGGAAATTTGAGAGGAGCTGTCCTTAGTACGAGAGGACCGGGATGGACTGACCTCTGGTGTACCAGTTGTTCCGCCAGGAGCATGGCTGGGTAGCTATGTCGGGACGGGATAAACGCTGAAAGCATCTAAGCGTGAAACCCACCTCAAGATTAGATTTCCCATAGCGTAAGCTAGTAAGACCCCTGAAAGAACATCAGGTTGATAGGTCAGAGGTGTAAGCATGGCAACATGTTCAGCTGACTGATACTAATAGGTCGAGGGCTTGACCAAAATATATTGTTTTTCTGTGCAATTTTGAAAGAACAGCATTCTTTCAAAAAATTATAAAATTATATATTGACAAATTTGTTTTAAGATACTATAATTTTATAGTATAATAGTTGAAATCTGGTGGTAATGGCTTGAAGGTAACACCCGTTCCCATTCCGAACACGAAGGTTAAGCTTCAAAGCGCCAATGGTACTGCAGGGGTAGCCCTGTGGGAGAGTAGGTCGCTGCCAGGTAATTTGGATCTTTAGCTCAGTTGGTTAGAGCAACCGGCTCATAACCGGTTGGTCCGGGGTTCGAGTCCCTGAAGGTCCACCATATGGGGATTAGCTCAGTTGGGAGAGCACCCTGCCTTGCACGCAGGGGGTCAAGGGTTCGAATCCCTTATTCTCCACCATAAATAGCCACTTTGGCTATTTTTTTATTCTCAAAATTGAATGACAATTGAGTATTGACAGATACAAAAGTAAGTGATATTATATAAAAGCTGTCTGATTTACGAAACAGCGAACTGGTCTTTGAAAATTAAACAGAGAAGATGTAAAACGTAAAGTTTTACAAGAAATAACGAACCAGCAAAATTATATTGAACAATAAGTTCAACGTCAAATTACTTTAAGTATTTTGAGTCATTCAAACTTTAAAATTGAGAGTTTGATCCTGGCTCAGGACGAACGCTGGCGGCGTGCCTAACACATGCAAGTCGAGCGAGGGGAGTTCTTCGGAACGAACCTAGCGGCGGACGGGTGAGTAACACGTGGGTAACCTGCCTCAAAGAGGGGGATAGCCTTCCGAAAGGAAGATTAATACCGCATAATCCATTGTTTCCGCATGGGAATGATGGTAAAGATTTATCGCTTTGAGATGGACCCGCGGCGCATTAGCTAGTTGGTGAGGTAACGGCTCACCAAGGCCACGATGCGTAGCCGACCTGAGAGGGTGATCGGCCACATTGGAACTGAGACACGGTCCAGACTCCTACGGGAGGCAGCAGTGGGGAATATTGCACAATGGGCGAAAGCCTGATGCAGCAACGCCGCGTGAGTGATGAAGGCCTTCGGGTTGTAAAGCTCTGTCTTTGGGGACGATAATGACGGTACCCAAGGAGGAAGCCACGGCTAACTACGTGCCAGCAGCCGCGGTAATACGTAGGTGGCAAGCGTTGTCCGGATTTACTGGGCGTAAAGGGTGCGTAGGTGGATATTTAAGTCAGATGTGAAACCCCTGGGCTCAACTCAGGGACTGCATTTGAAACTGGATGTCTGGAGTGCAGGAGAGGTAAGTGGAATTCCTAGTGTAGCGGTGAAATGCGTAGAGATTAGGAAGAACACCAGTGGCGAAGGCGACTTACTGGACTGTAACTGACACTGAGGCACGAAAGCGTGGGTAGCAAACAGGATTAGATACCCTGGTAGTCCACGCCGTAAACGATGAGTACTAGGTGTAGGAGGTATCGACTCCTTCTGTGCCGCAGTTAACACAATAAGTACTCCGCCTGGGAAGTACGATCGCAAGATTAAAACTCAAAGGAATTGACGGGGGCCCGCACAAGCAGCGGAGCATGTGGTTTAATTCGAAGCAACGCGAAGAACCTTACCTGGACTTGACATCTCCTGAATTACTCTTAATCGAGGAAGCCCTTCGGGGCAGGAAGACAGGTGGTGCATGGTTGTCGTCAGCTCGTGTCGTGAGATGTTAGGTTAAGTCCTGCAACGAGCGCAACCCTTATCATTAGTTGCTACCATTAAGTTGAGCACTCTAGTGAGACTGCCCGGGTTAACCGGGAGGAAGGTGGGGATGACGTCAAATCATCATGCCCCTTATGTCCAGGGCTACACACGTGCTACAATGGTGAGTACAACAAGATGCGAACCCGTGAGGGGGAGCCAAACTTATAAAACTCATCTCAGTTCGGATTGTAGGCTGAAACTCGCCTACATGAAGCTGGAGTTGCTAGTAATCGCGAATCAGCATGTCGCGGTGAATACGTTCCCGGGCCTTGTACACACCGCCCGTCACACCATGAGAGCTGGCAACACCCGAAGTCCGTAGTCTAACCGTAAGGAGGACGCGGCCGAAGGTGGGGTTAGTGATTGGGGTGAAGTCGTAACAAGGTAGCCGTAGGAGAACCTGCGGCTGGATCACCTCCTTTCTATGGAGTCGATGTTTTAAGTAATACTTAAAACACAAAGCTGAGTTTAAAATTTACTTCTCTGTTTAATTTTGAGTGACCAGTAAAGGTACTCAATTGTTCTTTGAAAATTGCACAGAAAACAATAAAAGTAAAGCAAAGGTAATAATATACCTTTTGTAAGCTAATGAAACTCACTCAGCATAGCTGAGGAGTACTGATTTGTTACCAAAATCATAGATTTTGACAAATCAGTAAATCAAACATTAATACCATGTATTAATGTAATAAATTAGTAGAAACGAGTAAGACAAGGAAGCTAGGAACGAGGAGCGGAATATACTTCTGTATATGAGCACCGCAGTGACGACGCTGACGCAGTATTACGAAGTTTATAATGATTTATGTTAAGGTCAAGCTACAAAGGGCGCATGGTGAATGCCTTGGCACCAGTAGGCGAAGAAGGACGCGATAAGCTGCGATAAGCTTCGGGTAGGCGCAAATAGCCGTTAATCCGGAGATTTCCGAATGGGGAAACCCACATGACTAACGTCATGTACTGTAAACTGAATAAATAGGTTTATAGGGCTAGACCCGGGGAACTGAAACATCTAAGTACCCGGAGGAAGAGAAAGAAAAATCGATTTTCTTAGTAGCGGCGAGCGAAAAGGAAAGAGCCCAAACCAGGAACTTGTTCCTGGGGTTGCGGACAGATCATCAATACTGCAATTTTTTAACTGAAGAGAGCTGGAAGGCTCCGCCATAGAAGGTAAAAGCCCTGTAAGTGAAAAGGAATAACAGTCAGATCTGCTCCAGAGTACCACGAGACACGTGAAACCTTGTGGGAAGCAGGGAGGACCACCTCCCAAGGCTAAATACTAACTGGTGACCGATAGTGAAGAAGTACCGTGAGGGAAAGGTGAAAAGAACCCCGGAAGGGGAGTGAAATAGAACCTGAAACCGTGTGTCTACAACCGGTCGAAGCACTTTTACGTGCGACGACGTGCTTTTTGTAGAACGAGCCAGCGAGTTACGGTATGCAGCAAGGTTAAGTACTTAAGGTACGGAGCCGAAGGGAAACCAAGTCTGAATAGGGCGACTAGTTGCATGCTGTAGACCCGAAACCGGGTGACCTATCCATGGACAGGTTGAAGCGGAAGTAAAATTCCGTGGAGGACCGAACCACATTGGTGTTGAAAAACCATGGGATGAGCTGTGGATAGCGGAGAAATTCCAATCGAACTCGGAGATAGCTGGTTCTCCTCGAAATAGCTTTAGGGCTAGCGTCGTGAATTGTGTAGTGGAGGTAGAGCACTGAATGGGCTAGGGGCTGACAACAGTTACTGAACCCTATCAAACTCCGAATGCCATATACATGTAACACGGCAGTCAGACTACGAATGATAAGATCCGTGGTCAAAAGGGAAACAGCCCAGATCATCAGCTAAGGTCCCAAAGTGTAAGTTAAGTGGAAAAGGATGTGGGATTTCTAAGACAACTAGGATGTTGGCTTAGAAGCAGCCACTCATTTAAAGAGTGCGTAATAGCTCACTAGTCAAGAGATCCTGCGCCGAAGATGTCCGGGGCTAAAACTTACCACCGAAGCTATGGATTGATACGTAAGTATCAGTGGTAGAGGAGCTTCCTGTATGGGCTGAAGTCGTACCGAAAGGAGCGGTGGACTGTACAGGAGTGAGTATGCTGGCATAAGTAGCGAGAAATAAGTGAGAATCTTATTGGTCGAAAACCTAAGGTTTCCTGGGGAAGGCTCGTCCGCCCAGGGTTAGTCGGGACCTAAGCCGAGGCCGAAAGGCGTAGGTGATGGACAATCGGTTGATATTCCGATACCACCAATGGCGTTATTAGAAATGGGATGACGCAGGAGGATAGGATGTGCGCACTATTGGATGTGCGTCTAAGCACTTAGACAGACTAGACAGGCAAATCCGTTTAGTCAATGTTGAGGTGTGATGGGGAAGCCCTTCGGGGTGAAGTATCTGATTCCACGCTGCCAAGAAAAGTCTCTATCGAGGTAATTGGTGCTCGTACCGCAAACCGACACAGGTAGGTGAGGAGAGAATCCTAAGACCATCGGAAGAATTGTTGTCAAGGAACTCGGCAAATTGACCCCGTAACTTAGGGAGAAGGGGTGCCACAGAAATGTGGCCGCAGAGAATAGGCCCAAGCAACTGTTTAGCAAAAACACAGGTCTCTGCTAAAGCGAAAGCTGAAGTATAGGGGCTGACGCCTGCCCGGTGCTGGAAGGTTAAGGGGAACACTTAGCGCAAGCGAAGGTGTGAACTTAAGCCCCAGTAAACGGCGGCCGTAACTATAACGGTCCTAAGGTAGCGAAATTCCTTGTCAGGTAAGTTCTGACCCGCACGAATGGCGTAATGACTTGGGCACTGTCTCGACAACAAATCCGGCGAAATTGTAGTGCAAGTGAAGATGCTTGCTACCCGCGATTGGACGGAAAGACCCCGTAGAGCTTTACTGTAGCTTAGCATTGAATTTCGGTATTGTCTGTACAGGATAGGTGGGAGACTGCGAAGCAGGGGCGTCAGCTTCTGTGGAGTCAACCTTGGGATACCACCCTGATAGTACTGGGATTCTAACCGGTGGCCATGAAACTGGTCACGGGACATTGTTAGGTGGGCAGTTTGACTGGGGCGGTCGCCTCCAAAAAAGTAACGGAGGCGCCCAAAGGTTCCCTCAGTGGCGGTTGGAAATCGCGCGTAGAGTGCAAAGGCAGAAGGGAGCCTGACTGCGACACAAACAAGTGGAGCAGGGACGAAAGTCGGGCTTAGTGATCCGGTGGTTCCTCGTGGGAGGGCCATCGCTCAACGGATAAAAGCTACCTCGGGGATAACAGGCTGATCTCCCCCAAGAGTCCACATCGACGGGGAGGTTTGGCACCTCGATGTCGGCTCGTCGCATCCTGGGGCTGAAGTAGGTCCCAAGGGTTGGGCTGTTCGCCCATTAAAGCGGCACGCGAGCTGGGTTCAGAACGTCGTGAGACAGTTCGGTCCCTATCCGTCGCGGGCGTAGGAAATTTGAGAGGAGCTGTCCTTAGTACGAGAGGACCGGGATGGACTGACCTCTGGTGTACCAGTTGTTCCGCCAGGAGCATGGCTGGGTAGCTATGTCGGGACGGGATAAACGCTGAAAGCATCTAAGCGTGAAACCCACCTCAAGATTAGATTTCCCATAGCGTAAGCTAGTAAGACCCCTGAAAGAACATCAGGTTGATAGGTCAGAGGTGTAAGCATGGCAACATGTTCAGCTGACTGATACTAATAGGTCGAGGGCTTGACCAAATATGATTGTTTTCTGTGCAATTTTGAAAGAACAGCAATGTTCTTTTCAATGAATACAAATCTCTTTAAAGATTTGTATAAGCGACCATCACAAAATTAAAATTTTGAATGTCTGCTTAAATGAAACTCCCCAGCGTAGCTGGTGAGTACCCTTCTGTAAACCAAATCAAAGATTTGGACAGAAGGGCATCTGGTGGTAATGGCTTGAAGGTAACACCCGTTCCCATTCCGAACACGAAGGTTAAGCTTCAAAGCGCCAATGGTACTGCAGGGGTAGCCCTGTGGGAGAGTAGGTCGCTGCCAGGTAAAACATATGGCCAGTTAGCTCAGTCGGTAGAGCAGAGGACTGAAAATCCTCGTGTCCCTGGTTCGATTCCTGGATTGGCCACCAAAACACTTCAGATATTCTGAAGTGTTTTTAATTTCGATTTTTAAAATTAAGAAAGAATATAAGATTAATATAGTAAAGCAGACAGCGCCATGCGTAGTCTCAGGTTGTTGCAAATAAATTTTTGCAGCAGCCTTTTTTTATGTCTTCAGCTTATTAGATTTGTTCGTATTTTGAGCATAGTGTTTCATTTTGGTTTATTGACAGAGTTTGAGTACTATTCTATAATCGAGTTATTAGGTTTAGTTTATTTTAGTTCGTTTTAGTATGTTTTATTCATGTTTAACTAATGTTAAAGGAAGTGAAAAGTTTGGAGTTAAATCTTATGCGTCTTATATCTGAATACCAGGAAGCAAATAAAGAAGTAGCACTTATTACAGTTACCTCCTCAGAAGGAATAAATAATTGCAGAGTTGGAGATATGATGTTGGTGAGTGCAGAGGGCTATGTACTTGCTGGCAGCTTATGCAATGAACTTATTGAAAAAAAGGCTACCTATCAAGGAAAGGTTTGTATCAACAGAGGACTTTCAAGAAAGGTTCAGATAAAAACTGAGGAAGGTAATGCTGAGATTTTTATCAATAGCTTTTGTAATCAGGACAGTTTAATAATAGCAGGTGCTGGAACAGTTTCGCATAATATTTATAAAATTGCAAGGATACTTGGGTATAGAATTACAATATGGATAATAGACCCGACATGCTGACCAAGGATAGATTCCCCGAAGCCCATGAGCTTATTGCTGGTGATATAGTTGAAAATCTAAAAGCATGTTCAATTACAGAGAACACCAATATTGTAATAGCAACACACCACCATGAATTTGATGAGAAATCCCTTCAAGCTGTTATTTCATCTCCTGCCAGTTACATAGGAATTTTAAGCAACAGCCGAAAGGTTGAAGTGTATTATAAAAATCTAAAGGCCATTAATATTCCGGATGAGCTGATAAACAGGGTTTATTCACCAATAGGACTTGATCTTGGCGGAAAAAGAACTGCAGAGATTGCACTGGCAGTTGTTTCGGAAATTCAAGCAGTAAAATACAAAAGACAAGGCGGATCTATCAGCAAAAAAAAATTAACAGGAGGGTTATTGTGGAAGTTCATTTTGAAGAAGATTTAAAAAAAGCACGTGAATTTCATGGACATTTATGCAGCGGCATTATTTTAGGTGTAAGAATCGCCCGGGCAGGATTGAATTATCTCGGCATAGAGGAACCAACAAAAAATAAGGATTTTATGGTCTTTGTTGAAGTTGACCGATGTCTAACTGATGC
>Ga0268356_11242_pt1 | contig 15083 bp, 15 predicted proteins | sample BioMet10_FD_194415 | JGI IMG/M metagenome (GOLD analysis project Ga0268356, IMG submission 194415) | Sewage microbial communities from Oakland, California, United States - Biofuel 10 (PacBio Assembly) | ecosystem: Engineered > Wastewater > Sewage > Unclassified | place: USA: California | collected...
TTTAGCAACAAAAATTTCTTTCTTATTACTATCGGTTTGAATACTAAAACTTCCGAAATTTACTTCACCGCTAAGAAACCAGTTAAATAGCTGTTACCTTCGCTATCAACAATAATATCCCGCTTATTATTAGCACGATTACAACCTAAAGCCAATGTTTTTTCCCAAATACTTTTCTGTAGTACGTCTTTATTTTGTTGGTTTTTCAAGGGAATTATTTTAGCTGAAACATTTTCAAAGTCTGGCATAGCTTCTCCAATTGGAGCATCAATGTATGTTGGATCGCATACGGTAAAAGTTTTATTTTGAAAAACAAACTCATCACCTTCAATCTGTTGATCAAAATGAACGGCTGTGGACATGTGCCCGGGATACTCAATTCCCACAACTTCATGCTTAAGTAATTCTTTCACCAGAAAAGCATAAAACACTGCGCGGTCTTCGCAATCACAAAACGGATAGTGTAAAACATCTTCAACAAAAAAGAATTTTTCATGACTAAATTGTTCCTCGTCCGTTTTATAATCAAAAGCATTTTGAACAAAATTGAGAAGAAACTCAGCAGCTTCCGTTTCCGGTTTATCTTTCATCAATGGATATAAGCTATCAATAATGGATTCTTTGGCAGCCCGTGAAACCATGGCATCAAAATAAACACTTATCTGTGCCTGCGGATAATCATTATAAAAATCAACAAGGTTTTTATTGTAATTAATGGAAAAATTATATTTTTTATCTCTATACCTAAAATTAACTTTTCGATTACCAATTTTTTCTGCAAGATTTAATGGTGAATCTATATTTAAATCCATCACCAAATGTGCATCTGGAAAATCTTTATCGTAGGTTCGCACTTTAGTTTCTTTTGAATCAAGGAGATAATATCGTAAATTATTGTAATTTAGAAAATTTACATTGTAAATATCGATTGTACTTGCAATTAATATAAAAACATCGTTATTATCCGCATAAGCTATTCTGGCTTTATAACCCGACCGCGTTAATAAATACCATGTTAATAAATTTTCTGACTTTAATGAAGAAGGAAACAGTTGTTTGGAAAAATTTTTTAAAAGCAAATAATAGCCCCAGTCATTTAAATTTAGGTTGGTTTTTATATTTTTAAATTTATCAATCAGGTTCGGATAATTTGTCTCGCACATTTTTGTCCAGTACGAGCTTATTGATGTATTATCTACAGTATCTTCAATCTGAACAGAGATACGGGAATCATAATTAAAACTAAGCTCTGAACCGTAAAATTGGAATTGGATGGTGTTTTGTTCATATTGCAAATCTTCGGTTTTTTGTAAGGCAGGAATCGGAAGGCGTGGCTGCAAGACCATTTGATCTGCAATAGGAGGTTTTGAGACGGGAATTAGTAAAGGAACATCTTCTATTTTGGATGGTGTAAAATTAGGCACAACTTTTGGTTTGGGCGCTTCTGATGGTTTTATTCCTTTACTAAGTGTAAACTCTTCCCAGATTTGATCAAGATATTGAGCAAATTCAGCATCTGTTTGTATAATATACTGATCGTATTCATGCTGATTTTGTTGTTTGAATGCATCAAATTCCCTTTCCATTTTTCTTTTGATTTCATCAAAATCCTGCGCTTTAAGTTGGCAAGTAAAATTTGAGAAAAAAATGATGAATATAAATAATAATTTTAGTTTTTTCATTTTATATAGTTAAATATCAAAATATATAATCAGAAAAATAAACAGGAACAACAAAAAAATCAATCTTTTTTATCTTTAACTATTCTAAATCCTATGCTTAAATTTTCGCTCCTCAGATTTGCACCACTTCTGGCGGTAATTTTAATTACATCTGGGTTATCAATCCACGAACCACCTCTAATAACATGTTCCGAACCTGTTAAAGGGCCTGTGGGGTTCATCATTTTGCTATTACTATAATATGCCTTATCGTACCAATCCGAGCACCATTCCCATACATTTCCCGACATATCGTAAATACCAAGTGCATTCGGTTTTTTCATTCCTGCATCATGTAGATTACCATTTGAATTTTCATGATACCAAGCAACCTCATCAGGATTGGTATTACCGGAAAAAGGGTAATTCGTCTGTTTGTTTCCTTCGCGGGCAGCATATTCCCATTCGGCTTCTGTCGGCAAACGTCCGTTTGCCCAGCGGCAATATTCCGAGGCATCTTTCCAGCTAACATGTACCACGGGATAATTATAGTCATTAGCGGTAAGTTTATTGCCTAAAATATCAAATTGCCAGGAAATATCTGAACGTTTTTCCCATGCTGTTCCATTCCAAATGAAACTTCCATTATATTTTTCGGCTTCTGTTTTATATTTAGTAGCATCAACAAACTTTTTGAATTCACCAACAGTAACCTCATATTTTCCGATATAAAATCCTTTAATATTGACTATATGGGGAGGTTTTTCATTATCCTTTCCGGAATTTGATCCCATTTTATAAGAGCCTCCTTCAACATAAATCATTGAATTTAATTCTTTTGATGCATTTGATGTTTTTTTGGGAATTCTTAGATCAAGCATCTGGTTTCTTAAAATAATGTCAGATTTGCTCCAATTATCTGCTCCTTTGATTTCAAAATAATGATTACCTACTGGTATATCAGAAATTGTATCAACCGAATTTGCTAAAATTTTTTGTTTAAAAACCCCATCAATATATAACGAACCATCAACCTCGGAAATTAATTGAATACAACCTGTCATTATTCCATTATTATCTTCAGAAAGATTATTTAATTCATTATTTGATTTTATTTCATTCCTATTAATTGCAGGTTGATTATCAATATTAATTACATCGTTTTTATTTTTCTCTAAATTCTTTTTACCTTGTTCTTGTGGTGGTACAACAAAAACAAAATCCCCTTTATCGAATTTAGGATCATTGATAGTACCATATTGAGGATGCTGCGTTTCGTTGGAATACTTAACAACGGTTCTATAAATAAAATCACCAAGTTCAGTGCCTGTAACATAGCCATCTTCATCTTTATCTGCATCGCCATTAATAGCACTAATAAATTGTCTTCTAAAATCACTTTTGTCCGATACTCTCTCGTATTTACTTCCGCTTGTAATAAACTGACGAACGGGCTTTGTTGTATTTTTACTTATAGCTTCAGGCAACGCTCTTGATCCGGTAAAAACAGACCCGGCAAAACAGGCATCAAATAAAAATAATGCATGTTTTGAATTAATTTGATCGGCATATATTTGAATTTGTTGCATCGGCATTGCTTTGATCTTAAATTCAGTTAATTTTTTTGTTGGATCTGGGGCTTGAGCCGGAACGATATAACCCATATCCTCTCCAAAATTTTGTGCTATTGTATAGCCATGACCTGCAAAATAAAATAATAAGCGATTATTTTTATCTTGACCATATTTGTTGATAAAATCAATAAATTCATTGTCAATTGAAATTTTATCTGGTGGATTGATAAATGTAATAACTTTAAAACCTTGTTTTTCAAGAGCAGATTTGACTTCGGAAATATCTTCTTTAACACCAGGCAAAACAGGCCATTCGGTATAATCGCTCACACCTATTATAAGTGCATAACTTTCGTTATATAGTGGTTCAATTTTACCATTAATTTTCACATCTACTTTTTTGAAGCCCCTAAACTGAGCAAAAATTGACTGTGAAAATAGCGAGGTTAATAGGAAAATACAAATAAATAAAAATTTACCACTTTTCATAACCCTTTAGTTTTATGACTTTACAAATGTATATATTTTTTCGTAAAAATCAAAAAAAAATAAACATCAGAAATGATTTATTTAGCCATAGTCGTAAAAATTATACGTTTTTCAGCATTTAAATTGTGTTCGTCTATTTGTTTTCTATTATTAGCAAGTATTTGATTAACATCATCCAAAACATACTCAAATCCATCTATAATTTTTGTATTCAATGGCTTAAATTTTTCAGTTTGAGCATTCATTTGTAATATTTCCACTCCGAAAGGAGGTGAACAAATAAAGTTAATATTAGCACCCGCACTTATTAATGTAAGTTCATTAATTTGTTCGGGGCTTATATAAAAATTATCTTTAAATAAGACTATCTTTCCATCGGCTTGATAATATATAAATCGTAAATAACATTCATGATTTGCTTTAACAAATATTTTGAGTGTATCACCTTCCGTAAAAAGAAGATTATCAAATCCCTTATTAGTATATAAATCAACAAGAATTCCACCGCCTGCATTTTCGTTTTTTGCTAAAGCTTTTATTTTATCATTTAAAGCTACAGTTTTTGAGGGCTCTACAGCAATATGTTCATTACTTAACCATGAAATGGGTAAAAAACCTTCAACCCCGGCCAATAATTTTCCATCCTGCAGATTTTTAAGATTTGCAATAATTTTCAGGTGCTTATTACCTTCAAACCAAAATGTACCACTAATTCTGTAATTATATGTTTTTTTAAAATTACTATCTGTTAAAATAGGATTGCTTGTTGCAATATGAAAACCTTCGTCCATCAGTTTGGATGGAAATATAGCAGCAAACCTTCGTGAAAATTCCGAAATCGTTTTGGTTTCTTCAAAAGTAAAATTCTCTATTTCAATAACTCCATTAATCTCTTCTACCGATTTTTTTAATTCATCAGCCATAAATGTACAAACATCGTCAAGAGTGAGTTGCTCGCTTTGTAGTAATTCTTTGATACAGCTATTAACCTGTATTTCATATTCACTAATTCCTATCACATCCATTGTTGAAATATTATCCAACATTAAAAGGATTGATTGATCCTGTTTATACTTTTCAAACAAAAGATAACACTCTCTAAATGTTTTAAGCGCTAATTTTCTATCATTAAGTTTTACATATTGCTGAGCATTGTTTATTTTTTGTTCAATTTCCAGTTTACTATTAATTACCAAATGTTGATAATAACTTATTAATTCTGATTTCTTTACATAAACAAAAACATAAGCTTCTTTTTGGGAATAATCATAATATTTATCTGTTATCATTCCGGTAATACTTGCTTTAGAAAAAGAAACACTTGCTTGTTTAAAAACTTCATGGGTTTTAGTATTAATGATATCCGTTGCAAGTACTACTTTATTTTCAATAGAAACCTGGATTTGTTCAATAAGTTCACGTTTTGCTGACTCTAAAAGTTTATTAAGTAATTCTTCAGGTGGCTTATTCTGGCTATTAATCTCAGAAAAAAAGCCTGTCAGGTATTCAGATTTGGGATAAAGCATCTGTCGTTGATATAAATCTGTCCATTTAGGCTTTTGAGCATAAATAGCAACGTAAGACGATATTATTAAAAGAATTAATATAGTAATTTGTTTTTTCATTTTAAGCAAATAACTACCATAATTAAATTATTGTTATTTTTGTTCTTTCAGGTATTCTTCTTTTTTTTGTTCCTGTTCCTGAATAAATTTTCCTTTCATAGAATCACCTTTTTTGATAAAATCTTCTTTTATCGTTTCCATATTTATCAGATAGTTCTCCATCCAATCCCAATCATCATATATAAAATGAAAGCGTATCTCATCATCACCCGGAGTTTCACTATTGCTGACAATCCAGAAATACATTGTATTTTTTTTAAAGATACTTGTACTTAGGGACAAAGAAGTATCTTTGCAATTAATATTAATTAACTTACTTACTCCATTTTCGTATAATAAAAAATAAATGGATTTTTCGTTGATCGGCTTATGCCATACAAATTTCAATGAATCACTTGAAATAATTGCCGAATCTTTTGGCTGAATCATTGAGGTGTACTCATACGTTTTTTTTGTGCGGTAAACGGCTCCCTTTATTACCATAACTGTTTGAGGTTCTTCTTTTTCAATAATTTTTTGAGCCACATATTTAAAATATTCTTTTGAAAGAGAAGATTTATTTTTTAAACAGGCAGATTTTAAATTTTCATAAGTATAAAACCCTGGATTAGTGATTGAAATCGCTTTATCATTTCCACATAATAAAACTAAAGACGAATTATTACTAATAAAGATTTTACAGTTTGATGGAATTACAACATTTTTTTTAAGTTGTAATTTCCCCCCATTTTCATTCATACTTACCGAACCTTTTACCTGGAAAACAACAAAATCATCACATTGTGTCCATGCAAAATATGGAAAAAATAAAAACAATAATAAGTATATTTTTCGCATAATATAATAATTTAACAACGCTTTCTAATAAATTTGACCATTCTTGCATAATAGATATCAAAAGTCTTATACATAAGTATAGGAGCTAAAAAATAGGCTGAATTAATACTATAACTAAAGTTTTTATAAATCAAAAATACAAAATAAATTAACAAACAATTTAATAAAAGGAGAATTGCTGGATAAATCAAATTAAAATGCACTATTTTTTTTGAATAAGTAGAAATTACATAAATGTAAAAATACGATATAATGAATGAAATCAATATAGTAAGCCATAATGGCATTTCATTAATATATTTTTTTGATAAAATCATACTTATAATATTAGCATGAATTACCATTCCATACATATCTGGGTGCGACCTGCCGCTAATTTCTGAGTTTAATGGTGTAAAGTAAATATCTTCCAAATCATTCGCTGATGTAATATTTTCTCCCATGTAACCCATTAGTACAATTTTATTTTTAATTATATTTAAATCGGTAAGTGAATCAAAAATTTCATACGTATCGAAACAGGTAAATGCGGAATAATTACCAATATAGTTTATTTTCTCTGTTTTATTTTTTCTTTTAATAAGAAAATTGAAGGCATCTGGATTATAAACTTGTACTAATCTGGCCGTCAATGAATATATTGTGTCATTATGAAATTTTTCTTTAGGCATAAAAATCTTACTGTTGAAGTTTTAGGATTGTTTCCACCCAGATTGACATGGCCAATTATTGCATTATAAAAAAATGGATTAGATTTTTCCAAGGTATCATACCTTTTATATGCACTATTATAACCCTTAAAATAAGCAGCTAAAATGAAATTATTATCCCTTAAAATTTGATCCTTTAGGTAGCTATCTGTTTGTTTTTCTTTTAATATTGAAAAAAAACCATCAAATCCGATAACCTTAGGTTGATACTTGCGAATAATTTTTATTTCATCAGCAATCTGTTTTCTATTTAAATGTCCTATGTTTACTAAAACAATGTTTGTATCAAGAATGTGTTGATTTTTATTAAATTGAGAATAAATCAGATCGCTAAAATTAAAATCCTTAAGTGCTTTTTTAAATGGATCAAAAACTGACAGATTAAACCCAATTAACCCCAATACAGTTATTGTTAAAAACAATGCAATATTCGATACTAAATAATCAAATCGAAATATTTTTTTGGCAATCCTTTTAAAGTAACGCATTACAATGTAAAATTACGCATTGCAAATATAAAAATGATTGACATTTTTCCTAATTTTAAATTATTTAAGCTGAATTTGCCAATATACTTTTCTAATATTTTTTTTAAGACTTTTGACTTAGAGCTTAATTATTTTACCTGTATATACCCTATTAGCACACAATATCTTTACAATAAAGAAACCTTTATGTAGAAAGCTTAAATTATCTATATACAATTTATTACCACTCATTATGCAATTATCGGTTTCAAACAATTTAGTTCCGGGAATATTAAATATTTGAATACTTTTAACTGTTGTAATTTCTGAAGGAAATGTAAATGAAAGAAAAGAAGAGAATGGGTTTGGAAATATTTGAATCCCTTTTTGTTCTGTTCCGGGTATATCAATTCCGCCAAGTAGGTTTATTGCATATAAAAAATTGGGAATACCATATCCTAATAAAGAATCAGGATGAGTAAATTGATTTGCACTGGACTCAATGGCATAAATAATTTCCTGATTATTATGATTTAACTTTGACTGCCACAAGCATGCGGACATTCCAGCTATTATAGGTGAAGAAAAAGAAGTTCCGCTTTGGTATGAAATGCCTCCATTTAAGCCAGAAGTAACAACATTATATCCCTGAGCTACTATATTGGGTTTAATTCTATTATCATACGAAGGTCCCACAGAACTAAAACTGGCATATAGACTATCTTGCTTTACTGCACCTATAGCAAAAACACTATCTCCATCGGCGGGAGCGCCAATATATTTCCAGCCTGCATTTCCATAATTACCTGCGCTGCAAACAACTAATATGCCTTTTTTTGCTGCAAAATCTGCACCGACTGTAACCACAGTTGTATTTCCGTCTAATTGTGAATACGTATGGTTTTGTGAAGTATCATCAAAAGTGGTATAGCTTAATGAAGAATTAATTATATCAACCCCAACACTATCAGCAAACTCTGCTGCAGCTATCCAGTTATATTCTTCACCCACATATTCGGCATAATAATCTTCGGAATGAAGTAACCAATAATTTGCTTTAGGAGCTGTTCCGATAAGTTTCCCCTGTAGAAAACCGCCCATTGTTGATAATACCATCATCCCATGTGGGCTCATGCCATATCCATAAACATTTTCACCAGGTTTTACAAAATCCCTGGTCCCTAAAATTTGATTATTAATTCTTAGACTATCAAAAACAGACATCGTATCTACATTAAGGAAACCCGCATCCAATACTGCTATCGTCATTCCCTGTCCGCGATATCCGGCATTATGCAATGCATTGCCAGAAATCATTTTAATTTGATTATATGAAGCTCCATAGTCATATATATCAGAATTTTTATTTAAAACATTGCTAATCATAGTCTCTCCATCTACAATTGATGATTTTTTATCAGAATTGCATTTATTAGATGCATTACCATCCTTGATTTTTCTAATTTCTTTAACAAATGGCAAGTTACCAATGGCTTGCAAATTATTGCTACCAGTTAAGACAACCCCATTCAACCATTTTAAAGAATATTTAATATTTCCGCCAGCAGATTTAATTTGATTAACATATGATGGATTTACAGGCAAATCGCTTACATCAATATTGATCGAATATCTTTGGCGACGTTCTATTGATTTTATCGTTAAATACTCAGATGGATTAGTAATGCTAAAAGGGGAATTATTTTTATCCGTAAATAACACAACATATTCATCATTAAAATTTTGCGATTGACAAAATAAACACATCAAAACAAAATACATGCTAAATAAAAAAAATTTCATAAATTTCATTGATAAATACTGATTTTAGATTGTTTAAAAGGTAAAAATATGCATTGTTTGTCGAATTTACAACTTATTACAATAAAGATAGTAGTTCATTTTACAAAAACACAAATAAAAAGACCACCACAGTTAATTTATTTAACTTTAATTCATTAAAAGATCAGAAGGGAAATTCGTCCAAATTGCATATTCTTGTCCAAAAGATTTCATAATATTTTCCCAGAGGTTTGATGGGTTTGTATTAATAATTTTATCAATATTAGTTGAAGAGACTATCCATGAATCGTCTTCCAATTCCCGGTCTAATTGTTTGGGTTCCCACCCAGAATAACCAATAAAAAAACGTATATTATTAGTGGTTAGGACTTTTTTTCGAATTAAATTTTTTACCATTTCAAAATCACCGCCCCAAAAAAGTCCATCCATTATTTTTACACTATCTGGTATGATTCCTTCAATTTCATGAAGGAAAAACAAATTATTGTAACTTACCGGACCTCCAAAATATAAAGGAAAGTTAAAACCAATAAAATCATTTGATAATTCAGATAATTTTAAATTTGTCAATTTATTAATAATTAATCCAATGGTACCATTTTCATTATGTTCCGTTAATAAAACAACTGATTTTTTAAAAAAAGAATCAACCAAAGAGGGATTAGCTATTAATATTTTACCTTGCGAAGGATTAATTTTCTTTTTCATAATTTTCAATCGTTTCAAATTGCTAATTTTGTAAAATAAATTTAGCCTACGAATAATTCAGGCAAATAATTTTTATCAAAAATAATACCTTTTTCAAAATGAATAAACAAGATAATTTTTACAAATATACTTCTTTCAGAAATAAATACAAATTCTTTTCTTACGAAAAATATTCTTATTACATTTCAGATAGTTGCTTCCATATCAAATACGAATTTAATCTTAACGATACATTTTATTTTAAACCTACGATAAATATTCCGCAGAAGGAAATTTTTAATTTGCAATCCATTACAGAGAACGTATCTATTAATTTTTTAAATAATATTATTTTCAATATCGGAATGGTTGAATTATTAAGTTATTGGAAAACTACCTGTTCGCCTAAAATAATAATAAAACCTCATTTTCTAACCTCAGAACAAATATCGTTTTGGAAAAAACTATACTATAATGGTTTAGGAGAATTTATTTATTTAAATTCTATTCAAACTGATGAAGATCAATTTTGTGAAATTTATGCTAATTCGGGCAGCAAATTATTCCCCGAATCAATAAATACAATCACCGATACTCTTGTTCCTATCGGGGGAGGAAAAGATTCTGTGGTTACGCTCGAACTTCTATCTTCTCTAAAAACCAGCAATTTACCATTAATCCTGAATCCCAGAGGAGCTACACTTTCGACTATATCAACTGCCGGTTATTCAATTAATAATATTTTTGAAATACAACGCACAATACATCCGCAACTATTAAAACTCAATGAAGAAGGATTTTTAAACGGGCACACTCCGTTTTCTGCTTTATTAGCTTTTATTAGTATACTTGCAGCAGTCATATCTGGCAAAAAAATATAGCTCTTTCAAACGAATCGAGTGCCAATGAATCAACAATAGTAAATACGAATATCAATCATCAATATTCCAAAACTTATGAATTTGAACATGATTTCCGAACCTATGTAAAAAATTACATCTCAGATAGTTTTAACTATTTTAGTTTTCTTCGTCCCTTAAATGAACTACAAATAGCTAAATTATTTTCGGGATTTCCAAAGTATTTTCCGGTTTTCAAAGTTGTAATGCAGGTAGCAAAACTGACATTTGGTGTGGAGTATGTTCTAAATGTTTGTTCACATATATTATTCTTTCACCATTTATTACATCAAAATTATTGATAGAAATTTTTGGCAAAAATTTACTTGACGATATAAATTTACGATTTTATTTTGATCAACTAATTGGTATTAAGAATACAAAACCATTTGATTGCATAGGAACACCAGATGAAATTAACACAGCATTAGTAATGACTATCCGAAAAAACAGAAAATCATTTACCAAGATTGCTTGAATATTATAAAACATTACCTATTTATAAAATATTCGAAGACACGGACGGCAAAATCCTTTTACATAACTACAATAAAAACCATTTTTTAACAGAACAGTTTGAAAAGATATTAATTCAGAAAATAAATGCTTAATAAATTAATAGAAAAATTTGAAAATAAAAGGACTTTAATACTTGGATTTGGCAGAGAAGGTCAAAGTTCATATAAATTGATTCGGAACTTGTTTCCGAATCAGATGCTGACAATAGCCGATCAAAATGAAAATTTGAATACTACTATTTTAAAAGGAGATACGAATATTAACGTTATTCTCGGGAATAAATGTTTGGACACACTTAATGATTATGAATTAATATTAAAAACACCGGGAATATCACTAAAAGATCTGAAATACTCATTATCCAACAATAAGCTTTCCTCTCAAACTGAAATATTTTTAGAACTATTTTCAAAACAAATAATTGGCATCACTGGAACAAAAGGTAAAAGTACAACCTCCAGTTTTGATTTTTCACATTATAAAGCAATATACCGATAATGTAATCATTGTCGGAAATATAGGACAACCTCCTTTTAACATGCTAATTCAATAAATCATTCTACTTTTCATTGTTTATGAGCTGTCCTCACATCAACTTGAAAAGATATCTTTTGCTCCACATATATCAATACTCCTAAATCTTTATCAAGAACATCTCGACCATTATAATTCATTCTACGACTACCAATTAGCCAAATTCAACATTACCAAATATCAAAATAAAAACGATTATTTTATTTATAATGCTGATGACCAACTAATAACTAATTTGGTTAATCAATTTAACCTAAATCGTAAATATCTTCAATTTTCTTTAACTAAACAGGTTGAAAACGGCACTTTTATTAAAATAATATCATAAATTTTGCCTATCAAAACGTACTTTCAGAACCTTATAACATTGAAAATAAACGTAAATTAAAAGGCACTCATAATTTGCTCAATATTATGGCTGCCATTAATGCATGCAAAATTTTGGATATACCAGACATTTTTATTACAAGAGGAATCAACTCTTTTAATACCCTACCTCATAGAATAGAATTTGTAGGTGAATTTAACAATATTAAGTACTATAACGATTCCATTGCAACCATACCAGAAGCTACAATTCAAGCCATTAAAACATTAAATGGTGTTGATACCTTAATTTTGGGGTGGTTTTGACAGAGGCATAAGCTACGACAACTTAATGCAATTTTTATGTGATTCAGAAATTACCAATCTGGTTTTTATAGGGAAGGCTGGCGAAAGAATGAATAACATTATCAATAATTTGGCTCCTCAAAAGAAACGCATATTTTTAACAACAAAATTTGAAGATGCTGTTTTGATTGCAAAAAAATATACTAAAACAGGTGGAACATGCTTATTATCACCTGCTGCAGCAAGTTATGACCAATTTAAAAATTTTGAAGAAAGAGGTAATAAATTCAAGGAATTGGTAAGCCAAATTTAAAAATATCCTAAATCTATTTACCTAAGTATCATCATTCTTCTTTAATTATCTTTTTATTAGATGTATTTTTGGAAGACATTTCAGTTTTTTTAGAAACTGTTGGCTTTTCAGATGCTGATTTTTTAACCTTAACCTGTAAATTTGATATGTTCTTAGCATCTGCACTAATAGCATCTTGTTGTTTATCAGTTTTTACATCAATTTGTTTCTTCTGCTGAATATTCATCTTTTCAGTAAAATTAAATGGACGTTGTGTTGGCTTTCCTTCTAACGCCATAACTTCCAATAATTATTTTACCTCTACGCGTTTTTTTATCACCTTTTCCCATGACATAAAAAATTAGTTATTTAATTGTTTTGTAAAAATAATAAAGTTCTTTCATTAATGGATAATTTTACGTAAATAATTATAATTCCGATAAAAACTTTTTTTCAATTAATTCGCACTTGTTGATTGAATTTCGCATCCAGTTTAACATAACATCAACTTTTTCTTCTTCAGTCAAAAAATAATCGGATGATTTTTCCCTGATTTTATTGGTAAAATAAAACATTGCAATAGCTACTGATACAGAAATATTTAAACTTTCTGTAAAACCATACATCGGAATTTTCATGGTATAATCGGCATTTGAAGAGTTTCTTTCGTTAATTCCATTTAATTCTGTTCCAAAAATAACAGCTATTTTTTTATCAACAGGTACATCTTCAAGTTTAATGCCTTCTCATGCAACGAAGTAGCAACAATAGCATAACCTTTATTTTTAAGATTTTCCAGACATATTTTAGAAGCATTTTGTTTTTGTGAATATTTATAAACATTTAACCATTTTGACGAGCCCAATGCTATATCAGAATTAACATTGAAATGGTTTTCATTTTCAATAATATGAACATCCTGAATGCCGAAACAATCACAAGTACGTAAAACCGCACTCGCATTATGCGATTGAAAAATATTTTCTAATACAACAGTTACATATTTTGTGCGTTGAGAAATAATTTCTTCAAATTTTAGAAGTCTATTATCTGTTGCAAATGTTGAAAGATAATTTAATAATCTTATTTTTATTTCTTTATCAAGATATTTATCCATATAATTCTTATAAAATATTTTCCAAAAATGATTCGCCAAAACGTTAAAGCAAGGTTACGAAATTAAACACAATATTTATTCTGTTATAATTTTTCACGGTATTTTTTCACGTTTAAATAAAAAAAACTATTTTTGCACCCTAATTAAAAAGATTATGGCAAAAAAGACAGATACGACGGAAGACAAAATTCAAGCAGTAGAGCATGCACTAAGCAATACTGAACTTTTTATTGAAAAGCACCAAAAAATATTATGATAGTTTTAGGAGCTATAATAGTAATCATATTGGGATATTTTGGTTTAAAAAGCTATATTTACAGCCAAAAGAAAAAGAAGCTCAATCTCAAATGTTTATGGCAGAAAAATATTTTGGTCAGGGACTCTTTGAAATTAGCCTTTAAATGGAAGATGGTAACTATCTTGGTTTTCTGGCCATTATCAATGATTATGGAATACCAAATCGGCTAATCTTGCTCATTATTATGCAGGTATCTGTTATTTGAAACTAGGTCAATTTGAAAAAGCAATCGATTATTTAGAAGGTTTTAAAAGTAATGAGCTTTTTGTAGGCCCAATGGCTGTAGGCGCTATTGGCGATGCCAACATGGAGCTTGGTAGAACAGACAAAGCCTTAGAATATTATTTAAAAGCTGCCGATAAAAACATAAACGATCTGACATCTCCTTTGTTTTTATTAAAAGCTGCTTGGACTTATGAAAAGAAAAATCCAATTGATAAAGCATTAGAATTGTATAAGAAAATCAAAACTCAATTTCCCAAAAGTGCCCAGTCACGTGATATTGACAGATATATAGCTCTACTGTCGAAGGTGTTTTGGAAAACAAATAAGTTATTTGAAAGGTTAACTATATCTTTCTAATTTTATTACTTATACCTGTTCAATTTTGAGCAGGTTTTTTTTTGATAATATATGGACGAAAAAAATTACGTATAGTTTTCATGGGCACCCCTGATTTTGCTGTAACACACATTAGATATGCTATTTACAAATGGTTATAATATTGTAGGTGTAGTTACAGTACCCGATAAGCCTTCCGGAAGAGGAAAAAAAATACAAGAATCAGCTGTTAAATCTTTTGCCAAAGCAACATCATTTAAATATATTTCAGCCTGATAATCTGAAAGATGAAGAAGGATAGGATTTGTTAATAATCTAAAACAATTGCAACCCGATCTGCAAATTGTTGTTGCATTCCGGAAACTTCCTGAAATAGTTTGGTCGCTGCCCAAATATGG
>Ga0268356_10705_pt1 | contig 15067 bp, 18 predicted proteins | sample BioMet10_FD_194415 | JGI IMG/M metagenome (GOLD analysis project Ga0268356, IMG submission 194415) | Sewage microbial communities from Oakland, California, United States - Biofuel 10 (PacBio Assembly) | ecosystem: Engineered > Wastewater > Sewage > Unclassified | place: USA: California | collected...
AATTCTTGAAAAAATGGACATGGGCGGGATGATTGATGTCAACGACAATCTTCATCTACGATCACCATCAGAACTAACACTCTTTGCTAAAATGGTCTTTCCAGCAATTACAGCATCGCCTTCTTTTACGCAAATTTCAACTGAAGTTGAAGGTATGAGGATATCCACCTGAGACCCCCAAGTGATTTTTCCAATCCTCTGACCTCGGGTTACAGGCACTTCAACCTCAATAAAAGATAATATTTTAGACACATAAGGGGTACCCAACTCCGTTACAACGATCTTTTGATCCCCATCTTCAAAAGTAACGTAGTTCTGGGATTTTCGATTTCCGATTTCCAGTCTTTGGGAGAGAGGGTTCTTCCGGTAAACGATCGCTTGTAGGTAAGTTTTCCATCGATTGGAGCCCGTGTAATATGAACATCAAGAACACTCATGCAAATACCAATGATATAGCCGTCGGTTTTATCCAACATTCCGATTTTCGTAATCTCCGCAATTTCAATATTCTTTTTTCCTTTTATTGCACAAGGCACCGTTCCCTCTGTAACTTCACGAACATAAATGATCTTCCCATCAGCAGGTGCGATAATAGCATGGGGGGCATCCGGTGGAAGCCGATCAGGATCACGGAAGAAACGCCACATGACGACACCAATACCCGAGATAAGTAATCCTATGAGGCTCAATGAATATCCAATCAAAGAATCAACAAAAAAAATGTAGGTTACTATCAGATAGATGATACTGGCAAGAAAACCACTTATTATTCCAATCTTAAGAGAGGATACTAGATCAAGATTACATACCTTGGGATGCGCACCAATGACTGAAAGGCAAACACCCAAGATGACCAGAGTAAAAATCCATTCAATATACATTTTTACCTTCGAAATAAAACCGGAATCAGCAAGGTTTCCGCAATAAAGGGGAGTGGATCATAAGAGGATAATGAGCCAAAGATCTTATTCCCGTTAACTGCGGAGAGATACCTACGCACTGTCATACGCCTATGGAAAATTTCCTTCATAGAGACATAGAAATCTGTGTATTCATCAATCCATTTGCCCCCAATTGCTGTTTTGGAAACATTTTGTTCTTCACAATAATCTTTGCCATTCATATCGCAGTATAAAAATATGGCAGATTCAATCCGGCGAGTAAAGCAATTGAATGCCATTTCCAGGTTCTGGGATTGATCTCAAGTAATTTAAATTGACCATCACGAGCATCGTACTTGAATTCCACTTCCGATAATCCGTAATATCCAAGTGCATTAAGAAGTCTGAGACTTAAAGAACGGATCTCGGGTATGTCAACCAGTTCCACAAAAGTACTCGCCTTTCCAAAATCCATTGGGATTTGGCGTGACCTCCGACCGGTTATAGCTGCTATTATTTTGGAACCCTTGACAAAAGAACCAAATGAATAGAGATTTTCAGCTGAACCAGGAATAATTTCTTGAATAATAATTTCGGATGGAGGAATAATAGTTGATGCTTTTTGATATTGAGCCTCTAATTCCTCCTTGTTATTTACAAGAATCACTTTATTTTTTGTATAAGCATAAAATGTGTGCATCACAGCGGGTTTAATAATGATGGGGGTACTGGATCCGATCACATATTTCTTTGACATCGGAGAGATCTTCAGGGAAATATGATTTAGGTATTGATATACCAATCTTCTTTGCAAGGGAATATGTCAGTTTCTTATTGTAACAAATTTCAACTATGTCCCACTCGGGAGTCCAGATTTTATAATAGTTTATGAGTTCTCTCTTATTTTTGGATATATAGGCAACAGTCTGATCGTCCGTTGGAAAGAGAAGCCAATCCTGAAGATGATACAGTTCGCTTGTCTCTTTAAGGAACCCACAGAATTTTTGTTCTGATTTAAAAATGTCTCCAGGTATTTTAACGAATTTTGTACAGTATTTTGAAAAACGAGCAACATTACACCCAGTTGTATCCATAAGAACAACCGGGATCTTATTGATTCCCAGCATCCGGATTATCCCAAGCCCCTGTATATGTCCCCCGATAACCACGGCCCCGTTCATATTCACTTTTTCCTGAGGAGATTTTTCCCCATGTTCACTGCAAAATCCGTTACCGATCCGACAGCCCATTCAACTTCATTAGGAGCCCATCGCTCCGGGTGCACAGTGAAGTACAACCCCGCATTCTCATCAGCAGACCCGATCCACGCAATAAGATCGTCCGTCGTCTCCACCGGCACCTTCCGTGCGCCGGGCATTGCATCCCGTACCGAATGCTTCCCGCCCCAGCTCCGGCCTGTGTCGGTAAGGTAGATGAGACCCTTGTCTGCCATCGAGAGATACGCCTCGCCTTTGATGCCAAAGTCCCTGAAGTCGTATTTTTTCCAGAGGTCGCGGTTGTCGTATTTCGAGAGAGGGCTCCCGTGCATGCAGATAGTAGCGACCCTCGCAGATCTTCCGGAATTCTCCCAGCCCGGACCGGAAAAGGCCAATCGCTTTGTCGTAATCGCCTTTTGCCATGCTCAAAACCTCATAGTGATACCCGACCTCGTGGCCCAGGTCCCGGATCTTTCCGATGATATTCGGTACAAACGTCCCCGGATACCGGAAATAATACGAGGAACGAATCCCTGCTTCATGCTCCAGCTGCGCCATACGGAGAGCGTTTTGAATGCTCCGGTCCACATCGTGGCGCAGGACCGTGACCTTCCCCTTGGGATTTTCCGAGAGGTACCGGTCAAAGGTAAAGATCTCAGACCTCTCCTGGAGTACCCTGCAGAGTTCCCGGTATTTCTCAAGGGTAAAATCACGACTCATGGAAAAAACACCGAAAATTTACGCATACCACCCATTCGTTCCTCTTTCCTGCTGCATATCAAAGAACATGGCAAAGAAGATGCACTGGATCCCAAGCCCAAAAGCAATCAGCGAAAGAAGCGCGGGTACGAACAACTGGCCGTGTTCCACAAATTTATGGAACAGTGAGAAGATCCCTCCGATGACCCCGCACACGCTGAGCACCGCCCCGAATATATAGAAAAATACCAGAGGGTGGAAATTCAGGACGATATACTTCATCTTCAGCCGCCAGAGGAAATCATGGAGGAGAAGACGAGAGAGTTTCACAATATAGGTACTGTATTTGATTCCCGATTTTTCCCGCCCGTAGCGCGAGGGATGGGGAACATTGATCACCCGGAAGCTCAGGACATTGAGTTTCACGAGGATGTCGTTGCAGTAGCCATAGCGGGGATAGATATCATCGAGGTTGATCCGTTCGAGTGCTCTTTTCGAGATCGCGGTATACCCGTTCTGGGGATCCATCATCTGCCAGTACCCGGACGCTATCTTTGTGAGCATCGTCAGGATTGTGTTGCCAAAGAACCGCCACTTGCTCATTCCCTTGCGGTACACGGGATTAACCAGCCGGTTGCCCATGGTATAATCGCATTTCCGGTCGATGATGGGATCGATAAGATCGGGGAGGAATGCCGGATCCATCTGGTTGTCCCCGGCCATCACCGCCACTACATCCATTCCATCTTCAAGCGCCCGCTTGTAGCCGGTGACAATTGCCGCCCCGACACCACAGTTCTTCTCATGATGGATAGCGACAATCGACGGATCCTGGCTTGCATAATAATCGATTACTTCCCGGGTCCGATCCTTTGAACAGTCATTGACCACATACACCCGGGTAACAAAATCCGGTATTCCCGCAAGGGTATCACCGATTAAAAGTTCTTCGTTGTACGCCGGAACGACAACTGCGATCTTGTTCCCCCGGTAGCAGGGAAGAACATCCCCGTCTTCTGCCGCCGTTGAAAGATCATATTGGGGAACAATGGGAATTTCCCGGATCGCAAGGTTGTGGCGGGAGAACAGGGTGATCATCATCGGAGCGAACTGGTCGCCTGTAGGCAGCAGGTCAAGGAGGGCTAATGCATGGACACCCAGTGCCCGGATTGTAGATGCAGGATCTGTGCTATGGAATTCCGCGGGCCCCTTCGACAGGGGATCAGCGTTTCCATTGGTGTTTGAGAGATACGGGGGGATCGCTTTTCTCCCGCCAAGGTTGCGGGATCCAATGACAAGATCTGCGGACCCATTAAGCACCGGGGAAACAAGTCTCGGGATATCGCTCGCATGGTGCTGCCCGTCGGCATCGAGCATCACGGCAGCGGAACAATTCTGTTCCCGCGCCTTTTTCAGACCCAGGAGAAGGGCATAGGCCTTCCCGGTATTTTCTTCAAGCCGGATCACCTCTGCCCCGGCAAGCGTGGCAACTTCAGCGGTCCGGTCCTTTGAACCGTCATCGACAACAATCACATGGCAGACATATTGCCGGGTCTTAAGGACGACGGATCCAATCGCAATCTCTTCGTTATATGCCGGAATAACTGCAACAACACCGGCAAACCGGGCTGATTGCGCTGGCGATGCCGAATCCGATACGGGGGAGGGTTCCATGAAAAGAAATCACCGTTACCTGAAATATGCAGACGATCCTGAGTTATATACAGTATGGATCAATAAATCCCAAACAAATACGGTAGTATAATTCCCCCTATAAATATTAAAAATATTCGGGTTGTTAGCAAAAAAGATAATGAACTCTCATTAACGAACCGGCTTTTTGGTAACCCTTGTGGATGATCCTGCACCACAAACGCGTATCGTGGCGGGTGTACTGGAAACAGGGAAAAATACCGGGAGATTGGAGATAACCGGATAACAGATTGCAATTTGGTGACGATATCCGGGGATGGTGGATTTTATAGTATACCCCCCCATAATGAATGGACAAATTGAGAAAGTGATTTACAATTTGTCCAATACAGAAGGAGGATACCGGCCATGATCAAAAGGGATGCGGAAGAGAAACTAAAAAAACTTGCAGCAGGTTTTCCTGCGGTGGCAGTCATCGGCCCCCGCCAGTCTGGAAAAACCACACTCGTCAGAGCAGTATTTCCCGATAAACCGTATGTCCTTTTGGAAGATCCCGATACCCGTGCATTTGCAAAGGAAGATCCACGGAGTTTTCTGGCACAGTATGAGCGGACCGGTGCGATTATGGATGAAGTACAGCGAGTCCCGGAACTCTTTTCCTATCTTCAGGGCATATTGGACAAGCACAACAAACCCGGGCAATTTATCCTGACCGGATCAGAGAATTTTTTATTAATGGAAAGTATCTCTCAATCACTTGCCGGTCGCATCGGAATCATCAGATTATTGCCTCTCTCAATGAGGGAGCTTTCCCGCGAGGGAATCGCCATCAAACCGTATGAAGAATATCTCTATCGCGGCTTCTTTCCCCGGTTGTATAGTAGTACTACGATCGAGCCGGCGGATTTTTATTCGTCGTATATCCAGACATATCTTGAGCGTGATCTGCACCAGTTAAAACAAGTACAGAATCTTTCAGCATTCCAGACTTTTATGAAATGTGCGCCTTTAGGAACGGTCAGATCGTGAATTATTCCTCCCTGGCACAGGATTGCGGGATTACGCATAATACCGCAAAAGAGTGGCTGTCACTCCTTGAAACATCGTGTATCATTGTCCTTATCAGGGCGCATCATAAAAATTTCAATAAGCGACTGATAAAGATGCCCAAACTCTACTTCACGGATCCCGGGCTTGCCGTACATCTTGCAGGGATACCGAGCTCAGATAATCTTCGCTACCATTCATTGAAAGGAGGTCTCTTTGAATCGCTGATTATCACCGAGTTCTTGAAATACCGGTTCAACCAGGGAAAAGAATCCTCCCTGTATTTCTGGCGCGATCAACACGGGCATGAAATCGACTGCCTCATCGAATACCGGGGAAAAGATCTGATCCCCGTTGAGATAAAATCCGGGAGGACCGTGAATAATGATTATTTTAAAGAGATCGCATACTGGAATACCTTATCGGGGAATGTTCCAGAACGATCTTTTGTTGTATATGGCGGGGATCAGTCACAGCACCGCATAACAGGCCGCCTGCTCGGGTATACGCATCTGGACCCGGTTTTTGAGTATCTTATGTGAAGTACCGGTGTCAGGAGAGACAATCAATTCCCTTTTTTTTAACTGTTTGTCAATGGTATTGGTAAGGAACCGGTCAAACATACCAATTTAATTTATCCCGCATCGCGAATTTTTTTGTGATATCAGGTGAGTGGGTAGTGTCTCTATAATGCTTGTAAAATCAGCAGCCACGGTATCCAAAGAGATCATCTCACGTTTCACAGATAAATACCGAAAAGGGGGAATTACCGGGACTTCCCGAAAATAAGTTCCTGTTCACACCAGCGGATAACATTTTTCGGCTCTGTCGAAATCCCCTTTTTTTTGATTTGCCCCCACTTACGCCAGCCCTGCCCCGTGGGGGCTCACGGCGTATGCGATGGAGGGGATATTACCTGTTCCGGGAGCTGCCCAAAAATTCAGGTAATACAACATCATCGCTAAATGGGGCGCCACGAGCGTACGGGACGGATCCCCTGGATCGTCAGATAACTCTCAATGATTTCGACAGAGCATATTTTCTGCAAGTATTATTGCCCGCTGGTATTCCTGTTCGCTTACGGGAGTAAGTGTTTAAGGACATCGTGTTTGCGACCGCAAATCCCGTACGTTTTTGCAGATTCTTTTACCGTATCGGGAATAATAAATCCCTTTTTTCAGGGGTGTATCGTGACGGGTTCCCGGGCGCATTAACTATACCGGAAGAGCGGGAATTTAAGAAAGAGTCCGTAATCGGTACAGGACTCCGGCAGGGTGCGGGAATCACAGCCGCATAAAAATTCAAGCGAACGAATCCCCAGTTTCTTCGGAGAATACACTATGCATACAGCCTGGCAAGATACACACATGGCAAAGTCCGATATTCCGGCCACTTCTCCCTCACATAACAAACGTTAAGTCCTTTCTCACCCACATAAAAGTACTAAGGGTGAACGGGCATATGGCAAAAAAGAATTTAATCCGATTGACGTGATCGGGAAACCCTACAAAAGGGGAATGCTTCCCTATGGAGGGGGGGTTGCGAGAGGGAGAATTGCATTTGCAGTCAGTGAAGAAGAATATACTGAAACGATGAAGCGCCTGAAAGCAATTCACCCATGAACTCCTCTGTTTTTCTTGACACCCCGGTATTCTTTCAATGCGTCGAATATCCACAGTTCATCACAATATTAGAACATGCGATTAATGCAGGGTACAAGATTCAGACATCTATATCGGTGCTCGGGGAAGCGCTCTCCAGATGCACGAGAAAAAGGAGGCAATGAATTATATTGCGTATCTGAACCGGGCACTTGATGACTGGAATATTGTAATTCAGTTTCCAAACGACTACGTACGAATCCTCTGTTACCAGATGGGAGAAGAAGAGATCGATACCCGGATGATCCGCGAACCTACGGATCGGACGCATCTGGCATACGCGATCGCGTATGAATCCGACTATTTTCTGACATCGGACAAGAATCTTATCCGATACAGGATTCCCACGTCATTGCAGCAGGCAGGTTTTAAAAAGCCGGAGGACTATGCCACTTGCGATGTTCAGGGATACCGTACTCAAATAACTGAAGAGATGTGTTCCCTTCGGGGTTTGACGATGCCAAAAAAATCTAAAAACATTGACTTGCCCGCTTATCCCGGACGTCCCGCTGTTCTTCACTTCAAAGGAGATGGTGCCGGGCGCGAACAAAGTCCATGGGGGACGATCTCCGACAGACAATCTCCATCGTGCCTATCGGCTGACGAGCGGTAAAGTTTAAACTATTTTTCTCGATCCCTTTCGGCTTTTATCATGGATGTGGGTATCGTGACTGGTTCGCGGGCGCAAGGAAAAAAACCGGAAATTGGTGGCGAACCGGAAAGTGCCCCAGGGTCATTTCATTAAAAAGAGGGAGACCTCCCGCGGTAATCTGATGTTTGATGCGAACGTGAACAACGGTAAAAATCAACCTGTATGTACATAAAAAAATAAGATGTACGACAATCCAAAAAGGAAACGACTACAGGAGGATCGTCTGTACGTCACATTCTTTTGCGCAGCGTGCCTGCTTGCGATCTGCAGTGACAAGCGTGCAGTGATGTGCCCGGGCCTGCGCGATGAGCAGTGCATCGTATACCGGAATTTCCTCAGCAAGGGCAATTGCAAGTGCATCGCTGCTGTACTGTGTACCGGATTCCAGTGCCAGGGGGCCCTGTGTATACAATAGTTCCAGAGCCGCATACAGTTCGGTTGCCTGCTCTTTCCGGAACAATCCGCAACGAACGGATTTCCAAAGGACATTTGCGGATTCAATAACGATAAGATCAACGCTCGTTGGGGAAACCGCTGTAGTAAGATACTCTTTGACATCCTGCCAGCCTTTTTCGTGGAGCAGGAATTTCATGAAGGCTGATGTATCAATGACTATCACGATCAGCCCTCACCAGCGCTGCGACAGACCCCTGAGGTACCTCCGGGAGTTTTTCAAGCCGTGCCGTAACCGAAGCGAGCACATCATCCTTTTTTTTGTTTTCAATCCGCTTTTTTATAAATTCCCGGATCTCCTCATTCCAGTTAATCTGGCGACCAATCTCCTTCATCTCACTGCGTGTTTTTTCAGGAATACGTATACTGATGACCCCATTCATACCATCTTATTATGATTTATTTGTATTATGATTTTCTCATTTTTGTATTACAATTATGTGAATGTCTGCCGGAAGAAAAGCTCTAAAAAACAGACTCTCGCCCCTATTTTCGGGGTAGTACGGCTCGATGCTGCATTATACCAGATGCGGCAGGTGCCTCATTAGGGTACTTTTCGGGCAGAATATTCCTCTCTGTAGACGTATTACCCATTACGTGACAGAGGCTAAAACCCATCACGCTTATAGCGCCTCAGTTTGCGACGATGCGGTTTTACCTTGAAGATCAGAGGTGTATTTTTCTGTACCGGTAATCCAGAGATATCACTTAGCGCCCTAGCCACCAACGGGGACAGGAACTGGCTCAAAAGGGGGGCGATCTCCAGATACAGATTTTCTCCAGAACAAAAATATTTCTGCTCTGTAGAAAACCTATCCAAAACAGACGTTACCGGTGACCGAAAGATCTAAGGTACAGCGTCTCCTTCAATTGATATGTCGTCAAATCAGAAGGAGACAATTAAGAAATCAGCGAGCCGGAATATCAGGTTTATCCAAGCCACGAGATCGGTTGTACAATCGACCCATCTCAAACCCTATTCCTGCAAGTTTTCAAAGAAGACGTATACCCAGAATCAGCTTCTTGTCCTCATTCTCCTCAAAGATTTTAGGAACCAGCATTACCGTGAGTTCATTGACGATGTGAGGGATATGGAACACGTTCAGGAAATCCTGAATCTTTCAACCATACCCCACTTCACCACACTCCAGAAATTTCTCTGTCGGATAAAATCTCTGTATCTCCGACTGACATTCAAAAAAACAGTGAGTCTGTTCTATACCACTGACGATAAAATTCCGATAACCGCTATCGATTCATCCGGGTTTACCAGTGGGTACTGCAGCCACTATTTTTCAGAACGAACCGGGAAACTTCGAAAACACTTTCTCAAAACGTCGATCTCCGTTGACACCGAACAGCAGGTAATTACCGGATTTATCACTTCGAACAGTCGGGTCCATGACACCCGGCATGTGGAGAAATTACTTCGGCAATATCACAAGCTCCGAAAGTCCGACTGTTACGTCATGGATAGAGGCTACGACTCTGAAGCGATTCACCGGCTGATTCGCGAATACCTTCACGCCAATTCGGTTATCCCGATCCGGTCCTGGAATAACGAGATCGTTGGGGGTACCTATCGTCAGGAAATGGCTACTCAGTTCAATCATCTCATCTATCCCAGACGTCAACTCGTGGAAACTAAATTCTCCGTCATGAAAAGAAAGTTCAACGGCGATCTTAAAGCGAGAAAATTCAGAATTCAAATCAAAGAAATCGCTATCAAAATCATTGCCTGCAACCTTCACAGGTTCTAACTGTTTTTTCTTGTCGAGGTTTTCTACAGAGCAAATATTTCATAAAAGCCGGCCGGTAGGTGAATTAGGATTACATTCCCGTTCCCTTTTTTCCGGCTTTTGCCCGGGATGTGTGTATCGTGACTGGTTCGCGGGCGCAAAGGAAAAAAACCGGGACATAACCGGCCCATATGTCCGTGATTTTCGGAGGTAATCCCAAGAGGGATTCGATCTTACCGGCGTATCAGAAAAAATTGCTCGAGGTTTTGTGAAAGCGTGTCGATAAATGTTCTCCAGTCCGGTCGTCTCCCGCGGGGGATAAAGTGATTGGTGGAATTCCCGATATAGACCGCATTTTTCCGGAGGTCGTGCAGTTTCCCGAGGAGATCGCCAGGGAAGGATTCGGGAGGTATCCGGTAACTCTTTTCTGACAGGGCAAGTGCCCGATCGAATGCCGCACGATCAATTTTTTCTTCGAGACAATAAAAGACATCGTACAGGTCCTTTCCTTCACCACGATTGTACAGTGCGATCATCTTCCGGGCAAGCAGATCTTCCAGCGAATAGATCGTAAAAAGCGTCGGGTGAGTCTCTATAAAAGGTGACGCCACCAGCGCGTCCAGGGTTTTTACCGCGCGGGACCGGGTAAGGTAAAATTCTGCCATAACGCGGTCCCGGTCCCCGAACTCATTAACATACAGGCAGTCAAACCGTATCGTTCTGTGGAGCAGGTGGGGACCGTCTGTCTCAAACCCCGGTATCGTTTTCATCCTCTCGGTAATGGAGTCAATTTTTTCAGGAAGCGGACGTTTTGATATCACATCAAGATCGATGTCCTCTGAAAAACGGCAGGCACCCGATTTTGCCAGGTATGCACGGTTTAACGCCGTGCCGCCTTTCATAACCACATCTGGAAACCGGGTACGGATTTCACCAAGAAGTATGGATATCTTCTCATCCTTTGAAAGGTACTTGAGCCCGAGCCCGGATTTTGCCGCAAGATATCGCAGCAGTTCCGGATCAGCCATGAGACCACCAGGAAAAGATATTATCTGTACCTATGTTGTCGACCAGCATCCACGATCGTACATAGGTCCCGGACCCGGTGCCGGATATGGCCAGCCGGGTATTGTTTTTTATGCGCTGCCGGAAAAACCCAAGTGCCGTTTTGGGGACGACTCCTGTCCGCAGATTCAGCATATCCAGGATATACCCCGTTCTCTGGCAGAGCGAGGATGATTCCCGGGAAAAATAATCGCAGAATTTCTGCCAGTCAAGAGACGGCGATTGGAATAATGCCTGGGTAATCACCGCGTACCCCCCTGAGTACTGGGGTTTGTAAAAACAATCAAAAAATGTTTTTTCAGGTGTGGATACGTATACACCCTTATGAAATGTCATGCCGGTGCACCGTTTTCCCATCGCAACACACCGCAGGGTATACTCTCCGACCGTTGTTTTTCCGGACCGGTTTTTTGTCACCACAAAAACCGTGAACGGTTCGTAAGAGATGAGATCATATACCCGAAGGGCAGATGAAAAGCCAACATACCCCGGACAAACCGCGAGTGCAAGCTGCAGGGGGTCCTGGACTTCCGCGTTTTCTGAAGGTGTGCCCGAAACCGTAAAGATTCCTTTTTTTATCCGGTGCAGATACCCTTTCTTTGCAAGACCGGCTGCGGTTTTGTTGAGAGCGGGTTGAGGAATATCCGGGAAAAGTTCCTGCAACGAACGGGTCTCGATAACGTGCCGGGAGGACAACACGGAAAAAATGGCCTGTTCTCTCGGTGTGAGATAGATGTTTTTCTTCACATTATACCGTTTTGGGGAGTTATATTAATAAAATTTTCTAAAGGCTCCGGTGCATGCATATCCATTGCCTAAAAAAACGTTTCACCGGAGGGTTCAGGTAATTATCGCAAGTTGATTACAGGAAGACCCGACAACGATTTCATAGGGACTCTGACTGACACCATAAAAATCCCCGGGATACTTTTTCGGGCAGAATATTCCACTCTGTAGACTTATTACTCCTTACGTGACGCCCCAGGGGCTAAAGCCCATCACGCTTGTGGCGCCCCGGTATCTGTTTTAAAAATCCTTCACTCAGCCGGTAAAATATACTTCAGAAAAGAAAACAAGAGCCGGTTTGTGCAGTGAGGGCGTCATTAATCTGCTATCCCTGATTCGTAACTGAGCACCCTTTGCGATACTGCCGTATTACCTAATCTCATGAAATAATTTGAATTCTTTTGATCGGGCTCATAATTTACGGGAAGGCCCATCACAGGAAAAATTTTTGTGGCATCAAATGATGATTCGCCAAAAACAAACGCCGTCCAAAGTTATTCATATTTGCCATGTGTATCATATGATCATGTCAATAGTAAAAAGAATTCCGGTTACCGAACCGGTATGGAGGGAGCTTTCCGAGATGCGATCCGCGGGCCAGACATACACAGAACTTCTGGAAGATCTGATTGAAACCCGAAAAAAGGAGCGGCTTATGTCGGATATGAAACGCATTGAAGAAGAGGGTACCTTTGTCCCGCTCTCGGAGATTAGAGATTGACTTTTACCATTCTCATCGAACAAAAACAGAGCGATAAGATTAATGGATTCGATGAAAAAAGCCGAAGAATAATCAGGGAAAATCTGGATGGTCTCTCAAAGGATCCCTACCCCGGGAAACGGGGGGATAAAGAAAAGTTTTCTCTACGGGACGGATATATCCTTTACCGGCTGCACATTGGAAGATCAGGGACTGCATTTTACCGGGTCTATGATACGGAAAAAGTTGTAAAAGTGCTGGAGGTTATAACCATCGAACAGGCCCATAAAAAATACGGTCGGTTCAAGTCATTATCTTAAATAATTCTTCCAACATCCCGTACTTCTCCTGTTAAATTCACCGTATTGCCAAGGCAGTATACCGATATGCAAATTCCTTTACCGGGATACTAACCCCGTTTTATGAAAAGATTGGGTTCGGGATATCCGAATTTGGTTGTCAGCAGGGAGAAGGCCAGCGCCACGGATACCAGCCATATTGTCGATTCGGATCCGCGGGCAGACAGTACCCTTATCTATGGTAAGCCCTCAGCAGTTCCAAATCAGGAACACGAGAAATAATTTTGGGAGAGACAATCCCATAAGATTCAAGTATGAACCAGTAAAATTTTAGTGTATTATGCAGGGGGTATTATCTCCCGGGCATACATTCCCCGGGAAAAATAACCCAAAAAAGGAAAAACCTGACCGACACACCCTTCTGCTCCACAAACCTTCTATAAAAAATATCATAACCGGATACCACCAGTCATTCCCAAAAAAATTTGTTGACCCCATGGAGATACTGCACACCCATGAAAAAGAAACAGCTCGCCCTCCTTGCCCTCACCTGCTGGCTCTTTCTCGTATCCGCTTTCATGCTCCTTGCCCGGACCATCGACCTTGAAATCTTCTTTGTCCTCTGGCTCATCGGCCTCCTCGTCATTGTCGAGCTCCTCGATGCCGGCAGCGTCCGGCCGCCCTGCCTGCGCTTTCTCAAGTTCCTTATCGCCGCAGGTATCGTTGTCTTCGGTCTTATCGTGGCACAAAAGATCATGGAGATCCTGGCAAAATGACAAAACAGGCCACCCTAGTTCTCGTATCCCTTGCGGCAGCCTGTGTGGCGCTTATCTGCCTTGCGAGCTTTGCCACCCATCCACTCCTCTATAGCACCGCAAACGAGTCCAGAGAGACAGAATACCACCTCAACCCCGACGTCCTCAAAGAATCCGGAATCAACAGTACCACCGACATCTATCCGCTCATGGAAGACATGCTCGACAGCTCCGGCGATATCACCATGAACATCAGGATCCGGGATTATGACTCCGCACAGGCCGCCCTCGCAGATTACCAGCGCTACCGGGCGCGGCTCGACCACCTGGTCGTCACCCTCGATATGAACCAGAGCGACATCGACACCTTTGTAAAGAACTCGCAGACCCAGGGCCAGATCTACCAGCAGCTCATGAACGATACCGCTACCCTGGACGCGTTAAACGATCTCGAAGTCCGCTACCAGAACAGCGAAAACCCGGAGATGACTGCATCGGTAAAATACCAGGGAGCCGCGCTTCGGAACCGGATCCATGATACCTACCAGAAATACGAACAGGTTCACACCAATACCACGACCATTAGTACACGCCACGGCATTAATTCCACCAAATACACAGACAGTTTGAACGATGTCCGGGCTGTCGATAATGAGGCAGATGCTGCATATGCCGATGCACCACAGGTCCAGCATATGCGGGCATTCAATGCATCGACACCCTTCCTTACCCTTGCAGCATATCCCCATAACGTCACCTATCTGGATACCATTGTCCTGTTCGGGTATCTCAATATCGAGGACCTCAGCACCCCGGTCGCTATCACCCTTGACAACACCACGCTCGTGAACATTACCGCAGATGACACCGAGGCTTACCATGGATCCATCCTGGTGGAATCGATCCCAACGGGCACTCACACCCTCATCGCGTATGCCTCAAACCTCACTTCGGTCCCCGATACCGATCACGGTGGAACCGGTCAACTCCTCCACGACCCTGTCCGTAAAGGCAATAAAGGGCATGACTGCGGCACTCTGTACCGGTACCGTCACCGCTAACCACCCGGTCCGATATGCACCGTATACCATCGAGGAAGGAGGAAACCATCCTGTCCCTGGGAACCACCGACGGGAAAGGTGCCTTCAACACCACGGTCCCCCTCTTTACCGGGACACATATCCTCACTGCATCATACTCCTCTCCCGTCATTCCGGTCAATGCATCGCGAAGTCCTCCCCAAAATGTCACTATTACGGAAATTCCGGGCATTGCACCGGGATCATCAGGAACCTGGTTTGGCACGGTTATCGTCTGGGCAGCCTTTGTCATTATCCTTACCTCTCCGTTGCAGGGGCATACTGGTACCTGAACAGAACAAAAACGGTTGTACCTAAAGATCCTGCCACCCGCTACGGCCCGATCCCGGACTACGAACGCCCTGAAAAAAAGGAGCCCGT
>Ga0268356_10984_pt1 | contig 15036 bp, 11 predicted proteins | sample BioMet10_FD_194415 | JGI IMG/M metagenome (GOLD analysis project Ga0268356, IMG submission 194415) | Sewage microbial communities from Oakland, California, United States - Biofuel 10 (PacBio Assembly) | ecosystem: Engineered > Wastewater > Sewage > Unclassified | place: USA: California | collected...
CCGCATCGGTACCCGTGTTGGTCGCCTCGGTCCAGGTGCCATCCGCGAGATTGACGCTGTCAGAGTTGTAGCCAGAGGCCTGGACGTCAGTCGCGGTGGTGTAGTAGAGCTTGATCCCGTCTCCTGACACGGTCTGTCCGTTGAGGTCGAGCGAGACCTCCTTCACCTTGTAGGAACCCGTGATGTCCGTACCGAGCGCATCGCCATTGTTGGGTAGCACGTCGAGAACCCTCATGTCCTCGATGTCGATCGGCGAGGTGTTCCGCATGACGATGTGATAGGTGAGCCCGTTCTTGGCACTCGCTACGGTTCCCGTGGCCGAAGTGCCGGCGTCGGTCTCGACGGTCTTGGCGAGGCGTACCTCCCCGACCTTTATGACGGAGACGGTGCGATAGACGTTGGACGAGGAGATGGTGTCCTTCGCTGGCGTTCTGACATAGTCATAGCCAAATGACGTGAACTCCTGGTTGTTCGTGGCTGTGGAGTCGATGGTGGTCGAATAGTGCAGCGTCTTTATCTGGCTTAGCGGAAGTCGATCGACCTCTACGCAGTAGGTAATCCCCGTGGAATAGGTGTCGGACGAGGTAATAGCAACCTTTGTTCCACCAGAGACCGTCCCCGTCACGGGGTCATAGGTGCCTCCGAGGACGAGACTGCCCTCGTCGAGCGTCATGCCGGTCGGCACACTGAACATGTACTTCACGGATACCGTGCTGTCGCTGGGTGACTCAACGGTCGGCGTCACCGAATAGTCAACCTTGTTCTCCCCGGCACCGAGATCATAGACCAACTTCGGTGAACCGTCGGAGTTCTGGGACTCGATGACGTAGCTCGTCGTGGTGGACATGCCGGTCACATAGAAGCTGCCGGCTAAGAGATTATCGTGAACTCCAGTCGTCTTATTCCCACTTGAGTCGTAGCCACGCGGAGACCACCAGGCAGACGCTGCGTAACCTGTGTTCCAAACGGTATCGTCCCATCCGTCATAGCGAATCGAGACGTCATACATCGCCGGCTTTTCTGGATCGTTGGCGATGTCCTCGGCATGCTCGCTTGCAGAAGGAATATAGAGCGATGACGAGTACATGCGGCAGTCATACCCATAGAAGCCCACGGCCTTGTCGGAGATGAGACTGGTATCGCTCTTTACCCTGAGCTGGAGATATGAGATGATGCCCGGTCCGTTGTTCGTTAAGTCGTCTTTCACGCCGTAGGCCGTGATGCCACGAATCTCCATCAGTATGCCCACGCAGGTCTTGCCGTCAGCCTTGAGGTCAGCTAGCGAGTCGTAGAAGGTGAGGTTTGTGCTGTTGGTGGATGCCCGGTCGTTGATTCCCGTCTCGTTGAACTCGTCAAGGCTTGCCCAACCGGTTCCGTCCTCCTTGGCAGCATAGCGAATGACCACCGTGGCGTCGTCCGTTCCTCCCTCGGCCGCCTCTGTCACATCGACATGCCATGACTCGGTGTCGGGAACCTCGAGCGTCTTGTCATCGAACTTGAGAAGGAAGTCAACGGCGCCCAAGGCGTTCTGCATCGTTGTCATGCCCGTCCAGTCAACGACTGAGGTGCGAATCGTGAGAAGCTCTCCCGTCGTCTCGGTACCCGACCCTCGTCCAGTGAATTTACTGGTAAAGGGAGAGATGGAATCGTCAAGGTCAAGCGCCTGGTATGTCGTGGAGCTGGACATGGTCCCAGGGTACTCGGTACAGGTCACAGCTATCGTACCCGTGAGGTACTCGTATGGGGTCACGACGTTGTCATCGGTCGTGACGGTCTGATTATCGTTGGTACCAGGCGTCGCAGCTGCAAGGGACTCGCCAGAGACGCCTGTCGCGCTAAGGTCCGTATCCTCTATCGCTATTTCGTACTTCTCGTCATCGGGAATAACCTGCGGTTGCCCCTCGAAGACGCCCACCGTGAGATTGATGAGGGTGGTAGGAGCCGCGCTCGATGCCGTGAGTTCGGGAACCTCGTAGTTGCTCACCGTCACCGTGACCGTGCCGTCACCGTTGTCCACGTAGGTGACGGTCGCCTTACCGGCGGCGTCCTTGATGTAGGAGATGCCCACCGTCGCGTTCTCGGTGGTCTTGTCCACCTTGGTATGCGTACCAGTGAGATCGATCTTGAACGTGATGGGCTTCGTAGAGGAGGGTGCCTCCGCCCCCTTCGACGTCTGGTCGCTCCCAACCTGGATGCTCGCAGTGTAATTTTGAACGATGCCCTGCCCAGTCGTGGCACCGCTCGCACCATTGCTGAAGGTCTGCGTGCCATAGGCGATACCACCCGAGGCCCTCGGCAAGCTTCACGTTCATGGAAAGCTTCGCCGAGACGGTAAAGGTCTTCGCCGTAACCAACCTCGCATTGGCCGAGTCGCCATCGAGCCAGACGGAGAACTGCGGGGTGTACGTACTGCCATCCGCCGCAGCCTTCACAAGGACGGAATGGAGAGCGTGCCGGTGCCGGGAATGGCCGCCGGCAGGTCTCCGTTGGTGACGTGACGTATGCCCTCGAGCACGACGTTGCTGCCGTCCTGATACTGGCTGTAGCTCTTTGCCCATGTAAGCGAGCCCGTGTCAAACTGAACCTCAGCCAAGGTCGCGTTGGGAATGACCGCCTTGAAGTAAACGTCGCCTTCGGTATAGCCAGCGACCGTGACCCCGCTCTTGAGCGCCGTGGTATAGGCGAGCGTATAGGTAACGGTGTCAAAGGTGCGACAAACGCTATTGGTCCCCGAGGAGTCATAGCCACCGGTGTCGCCAAGGGCGGCGTCAGTATAGTCGGTGCCGTCGACGGTCGAGACAATGGAAAGGCCCGAGACTACGGCATTACCAGCCACGAGCGATGTGGGAGCCGTTACGACCGAGCTGGCAAACGCCCTCGCAGGAAATGTGAGCGCCAGGATGCAGGCAATTACGGTTCCGAGGAAAACGGGAATTCCGACAAGAATTCCGCAGTGATTTCGAATACGCATCAGTGGCCCTTTCATGCATCTTTTTTGTTCGAAGGTTCCGCTAGGAAACAGCGCTACGGCATGGACCCGTTTTTCTCTCATACACCTATACCTATTGAAGTCTGAAACCTTTTATGTTTTCGGTAAAAGGGCCAATGCGCTCGACATGTAACTTCTGACCGGCGGGCAAGACGAGGTGTACGTGCTTGTCGACTACAGAGACGACGGCCTGTCGTTACGGAGAAATCGGAGGCACAAAAAAGGGGCCGACCCTCTGGGCCGACCCCTTCCTTACCGATGAACGTGTCTCGTACCGAACTTATGCCCAACCCTTGCCGTCAGAGCCGAACTCGAGCATGAGCTCCTTGGTGCGGTTGGCGATGGCGTCGCGACCGGGCTTGAGGAGCTTGCGAGGATCGTAGCCCTTGCCCTGCTGGTCAGCGCCGGACTCGATGTACTTGCGCGTGGCAGCCGCAAAGACGAGCTGCAGGTCGGTGTTGACGTTGATCTTGCAGATGCCGAGGGAGATGGCCCTCTTGACCTGGTCGACGGGGATGCCGGTGCCACCGTGGAGGACGAGCGGCAGGTTGCCGGTCTTGGCCTTGATGGCGGCAAGCTGGTCGAAGGACAGGCCCTCCCAGTTGGCGGGATAGATGCCGTGAATGTTGCCGATGCCGCAGGCGAGGAAGTCCACGCCCAGCTCGGCGATCTGCGCGCACTGATCGGGGTCGGCCAGCTCGCCCTTGGCGGTCACGCCATCCTCGGTGCCACCGATGCCACCGACCTCGGCCTCGACGGAGATGCCCTTGTTGTGGGCGGCCTTGATGACCTCGGCGGTACGCTTGAGGTTGGTCTCGAAGTCAGGCTCATGGGAGCCGTCGTACATGACGGAGGTGAAGCCGGCGTCGATGCACTTGAAGACGTCCTCGTAGGAGCCGTGATCGAGGTGCATCGCGACGGGGACGGTGATGCCCTTGTCCTCGACGAGGTCCCTCACGATGTCAGCGACGATCTTATAGGAAATCTGCCACTTGGCGGCACCACCAGTGCACTGGATGATGACCGGGGACTGGAGCTCCTCGGCGGCATCGAGAATCGATGCGGCCCACTCAAGGTTGTTGGTGTTGAACGCACCGACGCCATAGTGGCCCTTCTCAGCGGCCTGGAGCATAGCAGTTGCGTTAACGAGCATAGTTGCCTCCAAAATGACTGATGGTTTGTGGGGCATTGCTAGTGCCTATCATAGCGCGAGAACGGTCTCAGATACTCCACGGCTCGGGAGACGCGCGAAATGCGTTCACTTTGGTTTCTTCTACAGCTTGTCGCTTCTTCGTGAGTATTGCCGCTCACGCTCACGGCCTTCCCTATACTCTGATTCCAAGTCAACGAGAGAACCGACGAAAGAATCGCTATCCAGGAGGCGATGGTGTTGGCACAGGACAACGGCGCAACCGACGAGGACTCTTCCAAGAAGGGCATCTTCGAGGACCTCTCCATGGCGCAGATCATCGCGAGCTCGCTCGCGGCGGCCACGGCCTTTGCGCTCTCCACGCAGATCGGCATTGCGGGCTCGATCATCGGTGCCGCCATTGGTGCCGCGGCATCCGCCTTCGCTACGCAGATCTACAAGAACATCCTCAACGCCTCGGCCGACAAGCTCCGCAGCAACATCTCCGACGACGGGCTCGGACCCGAGGGTACGGTACGCATGGCAAGCGACGATGCCGATACGTTTGTCTCGCCAGCAGACCGCACCGTCGAGCAGTCGCGTCCACAGCCTGCGGATGGCAACGCGACCGTACGCACGGTGATGGGGACGGGCACGCCCATCGCGCCGGAAAACGTCCGCCGCGCCGCGCGCCGGCGTCGTACGACCAAGGCCGCCCGCACCGCAACGATCATCACGGTGGCCGTAGCCCTTGTCGCCGTCATCATCTATGCCATCGTGGTAAACCTCGCGACGCAGGGTGCTGGTATCGGCACCAAGCTCGGTACGACCACCACCACGGAGCAGACCAGCGAGGACAAGGACACCACCCTCGACCTCGGAGACGCCCAAGAAGACCGACGACACCTCGTCGGACAGCTCGAGCAGCACCCCGACCACCGACACCGGCTCGTCCTCCTCCACCCTCGACCGATTCCACCACGGGCTCCACGACCGATTCCACCACGGGCGGAACCACAGGTGGGACCACGGGAGACACGACGGGCGGAACCACGGGAGACACGACCGGAACCACCACAGGTGGGACCACGAGCGGGACGACGGGCGGTACATCAACGACAGGCTCGACGACAGGGACCAGCTCGAGCACCACGACCGGAACAAAGAACACCAGCTCGACGACGACATCAACGACGTAATGGCAGCAAGCACGACCACGAGAGGATCACAGATGGAACGACCGAATGCCTGGAAGGACTATTCCGACAAGGAGCTCGACGACCTGAACTACTTCTGCGAGGGCTACAAGGCCTTCATCTCGGACAACAAGACCGAACGCGAGTGCTGCGAGACGGCCATCGGCATGGCAGAGGAGGCCGGCTACGAGAGCCTCGAGAGCCGGATCGCCTCCGGGGAAAGGCTTGTCGCAGGCGACAAGGTCTACGCCGCCATCCGTGACAAGAGCCTCATGCTCGTCAAGCTTGGCTCCGATCCGCTCGAGAGCGGGGTCAACATCCTCGGGGCTCACATCGACTCTCCGCGACTTGACGTCAAGCAGAACCCCGTCGAGGAGAAAAACGAGATCGTCACGCTCGACACGCGCTACTACGGCGGCATCAAGAAGTATCAGTGGGTCACCCTGCCGCTCGCCATTCACGGCGTGGTGGCGCTCGAGAGCGGCGCCACGGTGCCCGTGTCCATCGGCGAGGATGATGACGATCCCGTCTTCTGCATCTCCGACCTCCTCCCCCACCTCGATCGCGAGCAGATGGACAAGAAGGCCTCTGACTTCATCGACGGCGAGCTTCTCGACGTCATCGTGGGCAACAGGCCCATCGCGGTGAAAGACCCCGAAGGGCGAGACGGCGACAAGGACGACGTCAAGGCAGGTGTTCTCGCCATCGTGCGCGAGGCCCTGGGCATCGACGAGGAGGACCTGCTCTCCGCCGAGCTCGAGATCGTGCCTGCTGGCGCCGCTCGCGACCTCGGCCTCGATCGCTCGATGATTCTCGGGTACGGCCATGACGACCGCTCCTGCGCCTACCCCTCGCTCATCGCCCAGCTCGACTGCGAGGCTCCCACACGCACCGCCGTCACGATCCTCGTCGATAAGGAGGAGATCGGTTCGCGCGGTGCCACGTCGATGAGCAGCCGCTTCTTCGAGAACACCATGGCCGAGGTGCTCGAGCTCGCCGGCGAGGGCGGAGACATCAGGCTGCGCCGCTGCCTGCGCAACTCGAGCATGCTCTCATCAGACGTCTCGGCAGCCTTCGACCCCAACTTTGCCTCGGTCTATGAGCCAAAGAACTCCTGCTACCTGGGCCACGGTCTCGCCTTCAACAAATACACGGGCGGCAGCGGCAAGATGGGCTCGAACGACGCGGACGCCGAGTACGTCGCAACCATCCGCCGCGTGATGGACGAGGGCGGCGTGCACTTCCAGACCGCCGAGCTCGGTAAGGTCGAGGCCGGTGGCGGCGGCACGATTGCCTTCATTCTCGCCACCTACGGCATGAGCGTCATCGACTGCGGCGTTCCCGTGCTCTCGATGCACTCTCCCTGGGAGATCGTGAGCAAGGCCGACGTATATGAGGCCTACCGCGGCTACACCGCATTCCTCAAGCTGGCCTAGCAAGAGAGGTACCGTCAACCGACACAAGAGCGCCAGACCCGGAAGATGACTCCGAGCCTGGCGCCTTTTTCGTGGATGGTTCTGACTCTAGTCCAGATGCCCCGTTGCGTCCTCGAAGTCGATCGGCTCGGGAAGTCGCTCTGCCTGAAGGGCATGGGCAAACCCTATCAGCCACGCGGAGGTGCCGTCGAGCATCGCCTGGCCAAGCTCGGCGCTTGCCTCCCTCGGGTGATCGTCAAAGCCCTCTGCCACCCATCCCGAGCTCGCAAAACGCGAGAGTCGACGCGGAAGGTCAACGTTGACGCCATCGTAGTGAACGGAACACCAGCCCGTTGACGGCATGTCAGGGCCAACATCGGGGAGAAGGCCTTCGTCCGCCACCTGGGAGAGGTCCACCGACTCGGGGTCTATTGCCAGGTTGGCGCTCGTCTCCATGGCGCCGCCGTGACCACCACCCCACGCCGGATTGAGCTGCGGGGCAATGCGCCACCAGTTGACCACCGGAGCGAGGCAGCCCATGTCGTTGAGCTCCATCGCACACGTCGTGAGCGACTTCACGTTGCCACCGTGGCCGTTGAGAAACACGAACCTGCGCGCGCCATAGTCGTAGAACTGATCGGTAATGCTCGTAAGCACGTCACAGAGGCCATCCACGCCAAGCGAGATGGTCCCGGGATAGCCCACGAGGTCGTCGGTCGCACCATAGGGAAGCGTCGGAGCGATGAGAAACGACCCATCCCTCTCCTCGACGCGGGAGAGAATCGCATCGGGTGCCATCGTATCGGTGCCGAGCGGATTGTGCCGCCCGTGGCACTCCGTTGAGCCCACGCCAATAAACACGAGGTCATTTGCATCAAAGTAGTCACGCACCTGCGTCCAGGTGCTTCTCGCCATCCACATGTCATCCTCCTGACCGAAGTAGTCCGTCACTGAAAGGATAGAACAAACCCGTGAGTGGTTCATGCTGGTAACGATTTGCTTCTGAATCGTTTCCTTCCCGTCGAGAATGAAGGAAACGATTCAGAATTCGAGATGTCAGTCTGTATGTCAGTTGCACTGACGGGGCGGGGCGTAGGGAACGCCCCGAGAAGGACAGGAGGAGAAATGGCACTATCAATGAACAGGCGCGCATTCCTCAAGGGAACTGCCGCCACAGGTGCGACGATGGGTCTTGCCGCATGCTCGAGCGGCAGCTCCGGCTCTTCGTCATCAAGCTCGTCGACGGCGGCCGATGACGCCGGCGCCGCAGCAACGCTCAGCTATTACATCGACAACCCCACGAGCATCGATCCCTTTGACATCGAGGAGTTCAACGGCGCGGCCGTGGCGGCTCAGCTCTTTGACCCGCTCACCCGCTACGACTACTCCTCCGAGGAGCTCAAGCCGCTTACGGCCGAGTCCTGGGAGTCCAACGACTCAGCCGACACCTGGACCTTCCACATCAAGAAGGGCCTGAAGTTCCATGACGGCACCGACGTCACCGCGAAGTCGTTCATGTACGCGTGGAACCGCATCTGCAATCCCAAGACGACCGACTCCCCGTCTGTCGTCTCGTATCACCTCGCCCTGGTCAAGGGATATGATGCCGTGGTCGGCGGCACTGCCGACGAGCTGGAGGGCGTCACCTGCCCTGATGACGACACTCTGCAGGTCGCACTTTCCGCCCCCTATGCCGACTTCCCGTTCGTGGTGTCGTGCACTCCGCTGGCGCCCATCCCCGACTGCGCCAAGGACAACTTTAGCGAGTACTCCAAGGCACCCGTGGGCAACGGTCCGTTCATGATGGATGGCACGTGGGAAGACGGCCAGTACATCAACATGACCAAGTACGCGGACTACGGCGGAGACAATCCCGCCAAGGTAGGCACCGTGAACTTCTCCATCCAGAAGGACACCGACACCGCGTTCCTCGAGTTCCAGGCGGGCAACCTCGACATGTGCGACATCCCTGCGGGCCGCATCAAGGAGACCGTCAGCACCTACGGCGAGTCCGACGATGGCTACACGGTCTCCCCGGGCAAGCAGGTCCTGCTCGGACAGGTCATGTACACGGAGTATCTCGCCTACAACGTGAACGACGCGATTCTCTCCAACAAGCTCGTGAGGCAGGCCATGTCGCTCGCCATCAACCGCCAGGCGCTCTGCGACACCCTCTACGAGGGTACCGCCACCCCATCGGGTGACATCGTCCCGCCCGGAATCGCCGGGAAACGACGAGACTACCTGGGTCTACACCGCCTATGACGTTGACAAGGCCAAGCAGCTTCTCGACGAGGCGGGCTATCCCGCCGACGCCAACGGCAGCCGCGGCATCACGCTCTCCATCATGGTCAGCTCCTCCAAGAGCACGGACGAGTTCGTGGCAATGCAGGCGAACTGGGCCGCCGTAGGCATCACCGTCAACATCGATCAGCTCGAGTACGCCACGATGCTCTCCCACTACGTCGATGGAACCTTCCAGCTGGGGTCCCGCGGGTGGACGGCCGACTACCCCATCATGTACAACTTCCTGCAGCCGTTGATGTACACCGGCGTGGGCGATAACGTCTCGCACTACTCAAGCTCGGCGTTTGATGCCAAGCTTGACGAGGCATGCCAAACGGTGGATGACAACGACCGCGTCGCGCTCATGCACGAGGCCGACGTAATCGCCGCCGAGGATATGCCGATCATCCCGATCCTGCACAAGGCCCTCAACAAGGTCGGCTCCGACAAGTTCCAGAACCTCATGGTCGACGCAGGCCGCACCCCCGAGCTTCGTTACGCCGAGCTCGCCGGCTAAGAAAGGCACCAAGGAACGACCGGGGTCCCGGCGCGATGTCGGGACCCCTTTTTCAGGCGAAAAACGCTTGGTGAGCGGATGCGTCGCGCGGGGATGCTGCGCGTGCGGAGGGTTTCTGCGCAAGAATCGTCCGTGCGACGCATTCTGCGAGTCTCGTTGTCGCGCACGGAGGATTCTTACGCGAAAAACCATCCGCACGCGACGCCTCCCCGTTACGGCAGAAAAAACCTGGAAAAGATACCTGTCACCTTTTCCATGTCACCTTTTCCAGGTTACTGGCGCAGGGGCCAGACGCGGTCGATCGGGCTTGGGCAGCGGCGACTTTTCAAACGCGTCGATAAAGTCGCAGGTCCAGTCGGCAGTGGCGGTGAGCATCTTCTCGCCCCACTCCGACGAAGCGTCGGCGGGGTCATCCGGACCAATCCAGCCGTTCGTGGCATAGCGACGCGCACGACGAAGCAGCATCGGCGTGGCTCCTTCGAAGGAGACCTGATCAAAGCCGACGGTCCCGATGGCACGACCGCCGTCGTCGACGAGGTCCTGCGGTCCGAGCGCGTCGAGGTCCACGGAGTCCGGGTCGATCCAGAGGTCGGCGGACGTCTCCTGCGCGCCGCCGTGACCGCCGCCCCACTCCGAGTTCAGCTCGCCGGCAAGCTTCCACCAGTTGAGAAGGGCCACCTGGCAGCCGATGTCGTTGAGCTCGTATCCCACGTCTTGAATGGCACGGGTGTTACCGCCGTGGCCGTTGACAAGCACGAAGTGCCTTGCGCCGTAATGGTAGAGCTGTCCCGTGATGCGTCGCACCACCTCGTAGAGCAGACGGTCGCCAAGGGAGAGCGTGCCTGGATAGTCCGCGAAATGGTCGGCGGAACCAGGTGCAGCGTGGGACCCACGAGAATCTCGGGCCTTCTCTCGTCCACCAGCTCGAGGATGCGCGTCGGGGCCATCCAGTCGGTCCCCAGCGGATTGTGTCGCCCATGATTCTCCGTCGAGCCGAAGCCAAGAACCACGAGGTCGCACTTGGCAAAGTATGTCTCCACCGTCGGCCAGGACGACTTCTCGAGAAGCATGCAATCCTCCCCTTTCAACGTCTACTCGTGACGCTCGAGAAACTCCTCCACCGTCGTGTTGTAGAGGTCCATCTGCTCCACGTGCACGTTGTGCGTGCCGTTCTTGAAGAGCGCCCACTCGCAACCGGGGATGCGGTCCACGACCTGCTTGGCGATAAAGGGCGTGCACTCGTCGGCCTCGCCCGACGTAAAGAGCGTCGGGATGCAAATGCGATGCAGGTCATCGGTGATGTCCCAACCAGAGAGCTTACCCGTGACCACAAACTCGCTCTTGCCCTGCATGAACTCGTAGAGCTCACGGCCCGGCTCGTCGGCAGGGCGCACGTAGACGGGGTCGAGCTCGTCGTCGAGCTGCGCCTGCACGTGGCGGCGGTAGTACTCGTTGCTTGCGGCCTTCACCTCAGGTCGATCGTAGTCGCCGTCAACGTCGGCCTGGACGAGCGCCTCCCGCATGTCCTCGGACAGGTAGCTGCGAAGGCGTGCCGCCTCCTCGAGCCAGAGGTCGAGAGACGCCGGCCCACTTGCCACGACCATCGAGGCTATGCCCGACGGACGGTGCGTGGCGTACTGCATGGCGAGCATGCCACCCCACGACTGACCGAGAACATGCACCCGGTCAAGCCCGAGCGCGCGGCGCACCTCGACGAGCTCCTCCTCGGCAAACTCGGCGCTCCACTTGTCAGGCAGCGGCGGACACGGCGACTTGCCGCAGCCGAGCGCGTCGTAGTAGATCACGGCGCGACCGTAGCTCTCGGCGATGCCGTCGAGCGAGCTGATGTAGTTGTACGCGGCGCCGGGACCGCCGTGGATGCAGAGCAGCGGCAGGCGACCCTGCGCGCAATCTCCGACAACGCGATAGTAGGTCTGATAGCCGGCAAACGGAACGTAGCCCTCCATGACGTCCATGCACACTTCCTAGAAGCTGGCGAGGACGGCGGCATCCAGACGCTCGACGGTGGCGACCGCAACGGCGGCGGCCTCCTCGACGTCATCCAGCGCGCAGATGGCGGTGCCTGCGTGGATGTAGCGGCAGGGCACACCCGCGATGACCGAAGGAACGTCTAGCATGTGGACGGGACCGCCGTCGGTGCCACCGCCCTCACGCACCGAGGTCTGGCAGCGCAGGCCCGCCTCCCGAGCGCACGCGAGAACAAAGCGCTGGAAGCGCGGGTGCGTGATCATGCAGCAGTCGAAGTAGCGAAACATCGGCCCCTTGTGAAATGCGGTCTGGACGTCGTCGGGAATGGTGAAGGTGTCATCGGCGGGACATCCCTCGAAGCCGAACATCAGCGCCGGCTCGAAGTGGCGGACGGCGGCGGAGACGCCACGCTCCCCGACCTCCTCCATGGAAGAGACGGAGGCGGCGACGTCAAACGGCAGGTCATCCCGGCGCGCCAGCTCGCGAAGGGCGAGAAGCTCTGCGGTGACGCCGGCGCGGCAGTCAAACGCCTTGCCGATGGCGACACCCGTCTCGGGGTCGTAGGTGAAGTTCGTGGCGGGTACCACGGGCTCGCCCATGCCCATGTGGAAGGTCTCGACGGCCTCCTCCTTGGAGGTGGCACCGATGTCGAGGATCATCTGGACGTCGCCCGAGGCCTTCTCGGCGGCGGACATGAAATGAGGGGGCTTGACGCCGATGACGCCACGGACCCACTGGCCAAGCGTGTTGCGCACGTAGACGTCCTGGCCAGGCAGGACGTTGGCGGCAAAGCGACCGAGCTGCACGAAGGTCATGCAGCCGTTGGAGCGAATCGACTTGACCATGCAGCCGACCTCGTCGCCGTGGGCGTCAAGCATGATGACCGGCTTGGTGCCCGAGAAGTTTCCGGGCGTGACGAGGGCGTCGCGAAGGGTGTTCTCCTCCACGCGCGCCCACCCGTCACAGAAGTCGCGGACCACGGACACGGTCTCGTCCTCGAAGCCAGACGGGGACTTGGCCTCGGAGAGCCTGCCGAGAAGGTCAGCGACCTCCTGATGATCGAACGTCATGAAACTCCTCCTTAGCGCGGCGAGTCGGCCGCGGCTGGTTACCTGGTGGGATATGCCTTGGTGGTGCGGACGGGCATGGGTTCTGGCAGTGGGGCGCGACGCAGGGCTCCGATGAAGTCGACGAGATAGGCGGCGACGCTCTTCATCATCTGGGTGCCCCACGCGGGATCGGCCTTGGTGGGATCGTCGGGACCCATCCAGCCGTTGGCGGCGTAGCGACACGCATCGCGCGGAAGCCCCACCGTGACGCCCTTGTACGAGATGCTTCCCCACGACACGGTGACAAGCTCGTCGGAGATATCGTTGGCAAGCCCCATGGGTCCGTACTCGCTCTTGTCGACGAGACCGGGAGACACGGCCATGACGGCGGCCGTCTCCTCGGCCCCACCGTGCCCGCCGCCCCACGCGGGGTCGATCTCACCTGCCATGAGCCACCAGTTGGCAAGGGCCGCCAGGCAGCCGCGACGGTTGAGATCCTCGCAGACCTCCGTTATGGGCTTGATGTTCGGCCCGTGGCCGTTGATGATCAGAAAGCGGCGCGCGCCGTAGTCGTAGAGCTGGTCCGTGAGCCTGGCCACGAGATCGCGGAGCATGTCATAGCCGATGGAGAGCGTGCCGGGAAAGCCGAGGAGGTCGTCGGCGTTGCCGAAGGGAATGGTCGGCGAGATGAGGACGGGCGCACCCGCCTTGTCGGTCTCCCACTCGATGAGATCGAGCAGTAGGTTGGGGGCCAGGGTGTCGGTGCCGAGCGGATTGTGGCGACCGTGTTCTTCCGTGCTCCCGATGGCCATTACGACAAGGTCGTTACCCTGGCCGAAGTATCTCTCGACGGCGGGCCACGTGGACAGCTCGATGCGCATGACATCCTCCTCTGGACCTGGGACCAAGATTTCGTTCCCTCTTCTGCTGACTATAGCAGCCTTGAGGTGACAAGGACGTGGCGAGAAGGTCACAGCAGTCGCATGACCTCGCGCTTGGCGGCGAGAAACTCAGGCGTGAGCTCGAACTGCTCGCCGGCGTCCGCCGCTCGGTCAATGGCGACCTCGCCGACCACGCGACTCGGCTCCTCCGCACCAGATGGACTGGCGAGCACGTACACGCGGCTCGCCAATCGACACCGCCTCGTCTACGTCGTGCGTGATCACGAGGGCAGAGAGGCCCAGGTCCCGCGCCATGGCGCAGAACCAGTGGCGCACGTCCACGCGCGTGATGGCATCGAGCGCGGAGAAGGGCTCGTCAAGGAGGGTGACGTCGGCGCCCATGAGATAGGTGCGCATGAACGCGGCACGCTGCCGCATGCCGCCCGAGAGCTCGGAGGGCCACTTGTGCTCGGAACCCGCGAGGCCGAAGCGCTCAAAGAGCGGCTCGGCCTCGGCGCGGGCGTCATCGCGCGACATCCCGCCTATCACGAGCGGCAGGCACACGTTGTCGATGATGCGCTTGGACGGCAGGAGCAGATCCTTCTGCAGCATGTAGGATACGTGCCCGGGACGTCCCGCCACATCCTCCCCGTGGAGGATGACGTGTCCCTCCACAGGCTGCGTGAGTCCCGAGAGCGCGTGCAGGATGGTCGTCTTGCCGCAGCCGGACCTGCCGACGAGGCAGACGATCTCGCCGGGCCAGACCACGAGCGAGACGTCTCTCACGATAATGTCCGAGGAGTTCCACGCGAGCGTGAGGTCGCGCGCCTCCAGGGCGGGGACGGCCACCTATGCCTCCAGATAGTCCATGGACCAGCCTGCGTTGACGTCGAGCCGGTTGGTCACGAGGCCCTTGTCGTCCAGCCACTGGAAGTAGGCGGCCCACGCGGTCCTTGTCGATGACGCCCCAGCTCTTGGCGTCGCTGACGTACTGGTCGGCGAGGTACTTCGCGCTCTGCTCCACGAGGGCGGAGTCAAGCTCCGGCACCTCCTGGCAGAGAATCTGCGCCGAGCCTCGGGGTCTGAGACCGAATCCTCGTAGCCCTTCTTGGCAGCGCGGAGAAAGGCCTTCACGACTCGGGGTTGTTGCTTGCAGAACTCGTTGTTGCGGCGATGACCGGCGTGTAGAAGTCAAAGACGTCGTCCATGTCGATGAAGCTGAAGTAGTTGACGTCGTAGTTTTGCACGATGGCGTTTGCACGGCCCACCCCTCGTAGACCCACACGTCGTCGAACATGTTGGCCTTGAGGCCGGAACCTCGTCATCGACTCGTAGGGAACCATCTGCACCTTGGAGTAGTCCCACCGTCAGCCTCACGACCTGCTGATCGTGGCCTGCTCCACGGGCATGTCCCACGTGGCGTACACGTGGTTCTCCATGTATCTGGCGGAGGTGATGCCATCCTCCTGCGGCTCATGATGCCCGAGGTGTTGTGCTGGATGATGGCGCGACGGCCTGGATGGCGATCGGGTTGTCGGCGAGAGCGCACGTTACCGATGTAGTCCTGGTAGCTTACGCCCAGCTG
>Ga0268356_10619_pt1 | contig 14999 bp, 10 predicted proteins | sample BioMet10_FD_194415 | JGI IMG/M metagenome (GOLD analysis project Ga0268356, IMG submission 194415) | Sewage microbial communities from Oakland, California, United States - Biofuel 10 (PacBio Assembly) | ecosystem: Engineered > Wastewater > Sewage > Unclassified | place: USA: California | collected...
TGTTGAAGATAAAGGTTTGTATTATTTATTGAAAACAATAAAATACCGGAAAAAAAGTTTATTTTTAAGCAAAGTATTGTAATATTGTAATTTTAAAATCAAATGATATGAACTTTACCCCCAAATACTTATTGATATTCATTTTACCTGTTTATTAAGTTTTAGCTACGCCCAGGAAATTGGCATCGGACACTGGCGCGACCATTTGCCTTACAACAAATGTCTTTCGGTAGCCGAAGCCGGAAATAAAATATACACATCTACACCTTTTGCTCTTTTTTTCTATGACAAAACAGATTTAAGCCTGCAACGGTTATCCAAGGTAAATGGTTTATCCGATATAGGCATAAGCTGGATAAGTTATAATACAACTTGTTCCGCTCTTGTAATTGCTTATACCAATGCCAATATTGATTTATTGAAGGACGGACAAATTATTAATATTTCGGACATAAAACGAAAAGAAATTTTAGGTAACAAAACGATTAATAAGGTAACTTGTATTGGGAAATATGCTTATTTGAGTTGTGGATTCGGTATTGTGGTGCTGGATGTGGAGAAAGAAGAAATATACGATTCTTATTATATTGGACCTAATGGAAGCCAGATTGATGTGCTTGACTTGACTTTGGATACAAATGATTCCACCTTATGGGCAGCTACTGAAACAGGAATGTATAAAGCAAGTTTCAATAATCCGTTTATTTCAAATTATACTTCCTGGTCAAAAGACACTACCATAGCAGGATATAATGATCGGTGCAACCTGGTAGCGTATTTTAACAATAAAATTTATGTAAATAAATCTGACGGAACCTGGGGACATGATACATTGTATACATATAATAACAATGCCTGGCAACTATTCCCCAGCCATTCGTTCAGTCCCCGGTATAGTTTAAAGGCCATATACAATAAATTAATTATCACAAGCTCAGATTATGTTGATGTATTAAATTCGGCAGATACAATTGAATACCACATGTGGGGATATGCCGGTGAAGGATATCCTCAAACTTCTGATGCAACCTTTGATTCTGAAAACAATCTCTGGATAGCCGATAAAAATTATGGACTGGTAAAAAATTGGGATAAGCAAAATTTCAGTAAATTAAGTCTTAACGGGCCTTTAACTGCTGATGTATTTTCTATGGCAGTATCGGGAAATAATGTTTATTCAGTGGCCGGAGGGAAAACTTCAACCTGGGCTCCAATATGGAATCGTGGTGGGGTTGCTTCTTTTATTAATAATCAATGGAGTACATATAATTTACCCGATAGCATTTTCGACTGTGTGGGCATTGCCGTTGATCCCTCCAACGCGCAAAAATATATGTTGCAACATGGACTAAAGGTATTATTGAATATACAAATGGTGAAATAACCAATGTCTATACGGATAAAAATAGTACACTTTCCCGTAATATTCTTTGGAACGACATGATTATGATTAGTGGTCTTTGCTTCGATCAGGATAATAATTTATGGGTATCTAATCAGCAGTCAAACAAAGCTATTTCTTGTCGAAAACCTGATGGTTCGTGGACGTCATACGACTTAGGCTCTGTGGTTAATGGTCATGATTTAGGTCCTATGATTATTGACAATAACAACCAAAAATGGATATTGCTGCGAGGTACGGGCATTGCCGTTTGTAATGCTGAAAATACTACGGCCAAAAAACTTACTTCCTCCCAGGGAAGTGGAAATTTGCCTGGAAACTTTACTTTAAGTATTGCTCAGGATTTGGATGGTGCAATATGGGTTGGAACCGACGAGGGTGTGGTGGTTATTTATTCGCCTGAAAATGTTTTTAATGGCGGAAATTTTGATGCTCAGAAAATATTGATTGATTTTGGTGGATATGTTCAATATTTGCTCGAAACGGAAACAGTTACATCCATCGCCATTGATGGTGCCAATCGGAAATGGTTTGGTACTGATAAATCAGGTGCTTATTTAATGTCGGCTGATGGAACCAAGCAATTGCTTCATTTTACGACCGACAATAGCCCTCTTTTTTCCAATTCAATCACCAGCATTGCTATTGATAATGATGGTGAAGTATTTTTCGGAACGAGCAAAGGAATTATTTCCTATAAAAGTGATGCCGCACCGGAACCATCGCCAACTTCGGATAACAAGGTTTATGCTTATCCAAACCCTGTGAAAAGTGGATATGATGGACCCATTGCTATTAAAGGATTAAAAGAAGATTCCGATATAAAAATAACAGATATCAGTGGAAACTTAATTTTTGCCACTAAATCCCTGGGAAGCCAAGCTATTTGGGATGGCAAAAATTTTAGTGGGAAAAAGGCTAAAACAGGAGTTTATCTGGTTTTTGCCAGTGATTCCAATGGCTCAAGCACATTGGTTACTAAAATACTCTTTATCAATTAGAATATAAAATTCAATCCGAAGCTGGGCATAAACGGCAATTGATAGATTTTTTCAGCGGTAATACGGTTGATATAAAAAATATTTTTCCGGTCGTAAACATTAGTAACGCTTAAATCGGCTTCCAGTTTTGAATTTTTGCTGAAAACAAATGTTTTTTTAACACTACAATCAAGGCGGTGGTAATAAGATAATCTTCCACCGTTTAATTCACCATATAGTATACCAAGGCTTCCGTTATCTGTTGTATAATTTGACGTTATGCCTTGATTGAAATCAAGCTTTTCGCAATATCCTTGAGTAAGAGTAAATGGGAATCCCGAGCCGAAATTCCAACGCATACTGGTTTCCCAGCTTTTATTTTCTCCCATTTGATATGAAATTACGAGATTGATATTATGCCGGCGATCGTAATGGGGTACATAATTTACCATATGATCTTTTTCGTAGGTACGGTGAACAAAAGCATAGGAATAAACTGCCCATAAATATAAACGGGAATATTCATATTTTAGCGAAAAATCAATCCCTTCAGCATCACCTCTTTCGATGATATAGTCTTTTTTCAGGTAATCGGGTATTGTAGCGTTTTCGGGAGTATCCTCAAATATTTTATCGCGGTTTACATTCGTCAACTGTGGGAAATACTTATAATAGCCCTCTAAATTTATGGTTAAATTGGTGATACCATCGTATTCTGCACCAATAATCAGGTGGTCGGATTTTTGAAGTTTGTGTTTAACAGTTTTCCCATCGAATGTTTCGGGGAGATCTTCGCTTCCCGATAAAAAGCCATAGAACAGGTTAACAACATCGCGATCGGAATTGGCGCTGATTAGATTTTGGGAATAAAGTCCGGCGGCGAGTTTAAAACGTAAGTTATTTGTTGCATTATACTTAATCGCAATACGTGGCTCTGGCGATAAATTAGACAGCGAAGCATACCATTGTATCCGGAAACTGGGTTCAATTAAAAATTTCTCTTTTGTCCATTTATATTTTACATAACCGGCAATTTCTGTAGTATTCTGAAGCTGTTCAATTTTCCGGTTATCAGAATTTATATAATTGTAAATGGTTTTAAAACCAAGCATTTCCACGCCATATTTGATCTCATCCTTGCCTAAAAAGTAGGTAAACCCAAGTCCGCCGTTAAAGCCGGAAATATCACTGGTTCGATTGTTTAACGTTGTTTCTCCCTCGCTTTCCAACATTGAAATTTTATATTTTGAATAGGCGAACACACCTTCCATCAAAGCCGGCGTTTTGCCGGGAACAACTACGAAGTTAACACCTCCGCCGGATGAAGTCCAGTTAAAATCGGATAAAGCCTTATAATCGTTAACCTTATCGGTAAAATTAAAACCAAAAAAGTTTACTTTGCTTCCATTCTGGCTGTTGAAAGAAATTTTTCCGTAAACATCTGTGTAATTAAATGGCAATCCACTGGTGTCAACATTTTTATAAAAAAAGCTTTGCACTTTGTTCGAGATAGGAGTTTTTTAAAGAAAAAATGAAAGACGAACTTCCATCACCAGTCTCTGTTTGTTTTTTAAAGGTCCTTCAAGCAATAAATTAGCACCAAAAGTGCTGGCGCCAATTTTCCCCGCTAAGCGTTTTTTATTTCCGTCGCGTGTGCGAATGTCCATCACCGATGAAATCCGGCCACCATATTCAGCTCCGAAACCACCCGTATAAATATCGGCATTGCGTATGATGTCGGTTTCGAAAACCGAAAATAATCCTATGGAATGGAAGGGATTATAAATAATCATTCCGTCGAGTAAAACCTTGTTTTGTATGGGCGATCCGCCGCGGATATAAAGTTGTCCTCCCTGGTCGCCGGTGAAAACCACTCCCGGTAATACCTGAAGGTACTGGGCAAGGTCGGGTTGCCCACCAATGGCTGGTATTTGTTTAACTTGGCGTGGCGTAATTTTGACAACCGAAGTTCTGGTTTCGGTTTTGCTTTCAACATGGGCAGTACTTGTAATGCTTATTCCTTTCAACGAAATGGTTGAAGTCTTAAGATATAGTTTTTTGTTGATTACTTCGTTACCTTTAATTACAATGGGCATCCGGAGAGTATCGTAACCAAGATAGGTAACCATCAGTGTGTAGGTTCCTTTGGGAACGCGCGAAATCACAAACATTCCGTTAACATCTGTGGCAGCGCCATAGGTGGTTTTGTAAAGATAAACGTTAGTGAAAATAATGGGTTCACCGGTTTCTTTTTCAAATATCGAACCACGAATAGTTCCTTCCTGAGCTAAAGTTTGGCCGGTAATACAAAGACTTAGAAAAAGTAGAAAGACGGGTAGGTGCAGTATTTTGAAGTTCATGATTGATTGGCTAATGTTACTATAATTAGTCGCCAAAAGTAGTAAAAAGATAATCAAAAAAGTTATAACTTTGCCAAAATTATTAATAAAATCTTAGTATTACATAAACGATTAATTCAACACATACAATGCAAAAGTTATTATTATTGGGAGATGAAGCGATAGCTCAGGGTGCTATAGATTCCGGACTTTCCGGTATATATGCCTATCCGGGTACTCCATCTACCGAAATTAACGAATATGTACAACAGTCAAAAGAAGCAAAGGCATTAAACATCCAAAGCAGTTGGTCGGTCAACGAAAAAACAGCAATGGAAGCTGCCCTTGGCATGTCGTATGCCGGAAAACGCGCCATGGTTTGTATGAAGCATGTCGGACTGAATGTAGCTGCCGATCCTTTTATTAATTCGGCAATTACCGGAACCAATGGAGGTTTGATTCTTTTATCGGCCGATGATCCATCTATGCACTCGTCGCAAAACGAACAGGATTCGCGTTTCTATGGGAAGTTTGCTCTGGTGCCTGTTTTGGAACCTTCCAACCAACAGGAAGCTTATGATATGGTAAGCTATGGTTTTGAAATTTCCGAAAAGCTCAAAACACCTGTCATGCTACGCATTACAACCCGTTTAGCTCATTCCCGTTCAGGGGTGGTCCGGAAAGAAAAAATAGCTCAAAATACTGGGAGTATGCCTGAAAATACTCGTCAGTTTGTACTTCTTCCAGCCATTGCACGGAAAAAGTACAAAGCGTTGCTGCTAAATCAGCAAGTATTTGAATCGGAGTCGGAAACTGCCGGATTTAATAAATATATCGAAGGCCGGGACAAACGTTTAGGTATTATTGCCTGTGGAATAGCTTTTAATTATTTAATGGAAAATTATCCCGATAGGGTAGTACCTCATCCCCTTGTGAAAATCGGTCAGTATCCGTTACCACATCAAATGATAGAAAAAACTATATAATGAATGCGATGAGATTCTTGTACTGGAAGAAGGTTTTCCCATGGTAGAAGAGATGCTCAAAGGCTTTCTCAATAAGGGTAAAAAAATCAAAGGACGTCTTGATGGAACTTTGCCTCAGGATGGCGAATTAACTCCAAATTTAGTAGCAACTGCGCTTGGAATGCCTGTTGCGATAGGTTCCGCAATTCCGGCTTTAGTAGCCGGTCGCCCGCCTTCACTTTGCAAAGGATGTCCACACATTGATTCTTTTACTGCGCTTAATGAAGTGCTTAAACCTTACGGAAAGGGTCGTATTTTTTCGGATATCGGATGTTATACCCTGGCGGCTTTGCCTCCTCTGGAAGCGGTTAATTCATGTGTGGATATGGGCGCATCCATCACCATGGCCAAAGGCGCTGTGGATGCCGGATTATTCCCTTCGGTAGCTGTTATTGGCGATTCCACGTTTTGCCATTCGGGGATGACGGGGACTTTTAGACGCCGTTATTGCCCAATCGCCCATTACTGTGATTATTCTCGATAATTCAACCACAGCCATGACCGGTGGTCAGCCTTCGGCGGCATTCAATCGTTTGATCAACATTTGCAAAGGACTGGGTGTTGAAGAAGAACATATCCGCATCATTAAACCTTTGCATAACAAACACGAGGAAAATGTGAAGGTGATGCAGGAAGAACTTGAATATCGCGGGGTTTCGGTAATTATTCCGCAACGCGAATGTGTTCAGACGTTGAATAAACGAATGAGAGCTAAATTTAAAGAGAAAAAATAAAAAAGAAAATGAAGCTCAACCCGGCTTTCGGGTTGGGTTTTGTTTAACATTAATTATAAATTATTTTCGGATAAAATATCCATGAGGACAATGCCCAAACAAACCGAAAATAATAGTTTATGGATATAGGCTATTTGACCAATGGATTATAAAATTAATAACAAATGAAAAAAGATATAATACTTGCCGGTGTTGGCGGACAAGGAATTCTTTCGATTGCTGCAATTATCGGATCGGCAGCCATTGAATCAGGAATGTTTTTAAAACAAGCAGAAGTTCACGGGATGAGCCAGCGTGGCGGAGATGTACAATCCAATCTGCGGATTTCGGACGATGAAATTGCTTCTGATCTTATTCCGGAAGGAAAAGCTGACATGATTATTTCGGTGGAGCCGATGGAATCGCTGAGGTATTTACCCATGTTGACAAACGAAGGTTGGGTAATAACCAATACCAAACCGTTTAACAACATACCCAACTATCCGGAAGTGGATAAATTAATGGCAGAAATTAATGCTCTGCCGAGGCATATAGCCATTGATGCCGACCAGATAGCTGTAGATTTAGGCTCTCCAAAATCGGCTAATATTGTTATACTTGGCGCTGCATCTCCTTTTTTAGGCCTGGAAATTAAACAACTCGAAAATGCCATACGGTTTATTTTTGGTAAAAAAGGCGAAGAAATAGTGAATATCAACTTAAACGCTTTGGCCGCCGGTAGAAAATTTGCCCTGGAAAATCAATAAATTTTAGTATCCATCGGAAATAAAATCTTTACGGAAAAAGGTAGCTATTCAGCTCGAATAAAGAATTGTCTCGCAAAGACGCGGAAATTTATAAATTGTTTACGATTCTCTGTGCCTTTGCGTCCTTGCGGAAAATAAGAAAACTGAATAGTAAATAAAAGTTAGAGAGGTTAATAAATATTACACCAATAAAAATTGTTTCTGATAAAATGAGCTTGTTATGTGGAAAAAGCGTCTGACACAAATTTTTATAGGTGTCGTTACCCTGTTTATTGCCTATGTTTTGTATGATTATTTTCTGGTACCGGTCAAAGTGCTGGAAGATGATAAAATTGTAGTTGCCGAAAAAACAGAATTTGGAATAGTCGCTGATTCTCTTGTGGTTCATAAAAGTGAAGTCCAGGCTAATGACAATATCTCTTCCATTCTTCAAAAATACACGATTGATTCCCGAACGGTAGATCAGATCGTCCGGAAATCGGATACCATTTTCGATTTTCATAAATTCGTCCCGGTGATCCTTATACTGTATTATGCAGCAACGATAATAAGCAAACAGTACAATATTTTATTTACGAAAATTCTCCGGTTTCGTATATTGTTTACGATTTGCGCGACTCGGTTCATATTCACTATATTCAGCGGAATGTGGACAAAAATATAAAAACCATATCCGGCGAAATTACTTCCTCGCTCTGGAATGCCATGACCAATGCCAAAGCCAGCCCAAGCCTTGCCGTTGAATTATCGGAAATTTATGCCTGGACTATCGACTTCTACAGCATACAACCCGGCGATAAGTTTAAAGTTATTTACGAGGAATTATCGGTGGATAATGAAACCATTGGCCTCGACCGGATACTCGGAGCCTGGTTTTATCATGCCGGCAAACCCTATTATGCTTTTTATTTTGCCCAGGATGATGCCGGTGATTATTTCGACGATTTGGGTCAAAGCCTTAAACGGGCATTTTTAAAAGCACCATTAAAATTTTCGAGAATAAGTTCCAACTTTACCTATCATCGCTTTCATCCCATTCTGCGGATTATGAGGCCTCATCTTGGGGTAGATTATGCTGCGCCCCGAGGAACATCTGTTCATTCCATTGGCAATGGAACCGTTATCAGCGCCGGATTTGCTGGAGGCGCCGGACGAATGGTGAAAATCAGGCATAATGCCGTGTATTCTACTACCTATATGCACCTGGCAAAGTTTGGCAGCGGTATACGAAACGGAGCTCATGTTACCCAGGGGCAGGTTATCGGATATGTTGGCAGTTCGGGATTATCCACCGGTTCCCATCTTGATTTCAGGTTTTATAAAAACGGTAAGCCCATCAATCCGTTAAAGGTAGAATCACCTCCGGCCAAACCAGTAAAAAAGGAATACTATAGCGATTATGTCCGCTTGCGCGATAAGCTGAGGCATCAGCTTGATAGTATTAAGTAAAGCGGTAGCTTTGATTCATTATTATTGTATCTCAACGTTATAGGTTGCTATATTTTAATGGTGTGCTAGTATTGTTTTATTCATTAAGCTTAGATTTTATTTGGTGAAGGTACTTTCGAAGTACCCTCCCTCCACTTCAAAAATAAACCGTTGCTGTTTTTTTATAGGCAGGTTCTGCTTTGAAATACTTCTTAGCAATAAAGCAGAACCTTTTTTTCTTTAGATTAGCTAATATGAATTATGGTTTTTATTTAAAATTTAAAAATAAAAAAGCCGCTCAAGAGAACGGCTTTTTTATTTTTAAATAAGGGGTATTAATTAGTTACCACCTTCCCACCAAACTTTGCTTAGGAAGGTATCACCGCCAATTCGTGCAGCAGCAGCAGTATAATTATCTGCATTTAATGTTTGCTCTTTCTGCGAATAGGTCATACGTCTTGGTAAATCCGTTAATGGCCAAAGAGAGCCATCAGCTTCAAAAATAGTAGAATGTCCATCAGGCCATACAAAGGTTACTTCGCCCGGACGAACCATCGTTTTGGGGAAACCCGTACGGCGATATTCTATCCAGGGCTGGTGTGCTTGTTCAAATAATGCGATGTATTTCTGAGTGGCCACATTTTCTGGGTTGGCAGCCGGTACGGCAGCTATATAGGAATCAATGGCAGCAGCATCAACGCCCCAATATTCCATGGAAGCACGTATGCCTTTTTTGTACCAACCATCATCATATCCTTTAGCTTCGGAGATCATAAAGCATACTTCGGCATAATCCATATAGATACAGCCAAAATCGGGAGCTAATAATTTATCGCTGGGCCAACTTGCTTTGTTAATACCAATAAGTTTGGATTCAGCATCCTGCATTCCATAAGGCATACCAAAATAAGTTCCATATTCAGGATCGGTAGTAGGTGCAGCTAAAATAGGCAGCCGCGGGTCGGCAAGACCTAAGAAGGGATTCGTATTATCTCGTCCCGTACCAGATGCCGGAGGATTTTCGCCTTTCAGCAAAACGACAAATTGGTTGCAGATAGCAAAGTCGGTACGAGCCTGAATAAAATATGCATCGTACAAGGGCGCCTGATTAGGGGTGCCTGTTTTATAAGTAAATACAGCATTGTCGGCATTGGATTCAAAATAAACGCCCGACTCAATAACTTCATTTATTATTTGAATAGGAGTTTTTCCATCAAAAGTTACGTCTCCTCTATGAGTAGTTAAGCGTAGGGCCACTCTCATTTTAAGTGAATTTGCAAACTTTTTCCATTTTAAGGCATCACCGCCATAAAGTTCATCACCTTGCGTAAATACCGGTTTGTTTAAATCGATCATTGCGGAAGCATCCGTTAAATCCTTGAGCAATTGAGCATAGATGTCCTTTTGATTGTCGTAAGCTGGTGAAGGATTGTTAACGGCATCCCATGCCTGGCTAAAAGGGACATCTCCATAGATATCCGTTAAATTTTGAATAACCCATGAACGGAGTACCATAGCTGCCGCAATTTGGTTGCTGTTTGCACCATATGCGGACATCTTGCCCTTTGTGGCTTCTTCAGTATTTAAGCGGATAATTTCCTGTAAATCGGTACAGGTGGTATAAATAGTATTCCAGTATTGATCATTTACACTTTGACGGAAAAGATATCTGTCTTCTGTAGTATAATTGTTCTGATTAATTTGTTGATCGAGTAACCAGCCAAAACGACCGCCCCACCATTCATCGCGCATGTTGTCCATAAGTTGTTTCTGGACATTGGTCATCAATGCGTAGGTGGGCATATCTACCGGGCTGTTAGGACTTACATTCGTATCCTCAAAGCTTTTGGTGCAACCAAAGGCAACTAAGGACAAGGATTCCGAAACAGAGAATTATTTTATTTGCTTTTTTCATAGCTATATATTTTTACGATTAATAACAATTAAAATTCAAAAGTTAAGTTGAGACCAAAAGTACGTAAGCTTGGTAATGCACCACCTTCAATACCCTGGATATTACCCGAACTTGTAGTATTTTCTGGATCTATATGTTTCAAATCTTGTCCCCAGATAGCTAAGTTACGTCCAAATGCTGAAATTCTGATATTTTTTATCATACCAGTGTATTTTGAAGGAATGGTATAGCCAATACGAATTTCGCGCAGTTTAATATAGTCGGAACTGAAAATGTTTTGTTTTTGTGCACGACCATAAACATCCCAACAATAGCGTTGTCCGCCGATACGGGTAGTGTTTTTTACTGGAACATCAGAATTTGTACCATCAGCATTCAAATACTGAACGGTACCATCAGTATTTACTTTCCCATAATACCCTTCCAAAAGAACACCGCCACTGGTAGAAGCATACGTTCCATCTTCATTTTTAACAACAGCATCACGAATATTATTACCTAATTCATTAGTAGCTGCTGATTCTTTAAGAATACCGCTATACATACCCCACATATAGGTGGTTGAAAACAATTGGCCGCCGTGTTGTACATCAATAAGGAAGCTAAAGTCAATACCTTTATATGAAAAAGAGTTGTTGATACCCATATTGTATTTGGGCATAACATTTCCAATAGGTTTTACGGTTGTAGTAGCTAAATAACGACCATTGGTACCAACGATAATATTTCCGTTAGCATCTTTAATAAAATCGGTTCCAAAGATAGTTCCATATGATTTTCCAACCATTGCATTAACGGTAGCATTAAACGGAGCAACACCCAATTCAAGGTTTGAAACGCCTTTAGCTAAGGAAACAACTTTATTTTCGTTATGAGAATAGTTTATGCTCATGTTCCATACAAAATCTTTCATTTTAATTGGAACAAGGTTTAGCATAATTTCATATCCTTTGTTGGTAAGCTCGCCGGCATTGATAACCTTGGTTGTGTAACCTGAAGCGCCTGAAATGGTAACTTGGAATAATTCTGATTTTTCGAAGTTTTGTCATAATACGAAAAGTCAATACCTATTCTGTTATTAAAGAATTTTAATTCTGTACCTACTTCATAAGAAGAAGTGTTTTTCGGGTTTTAAGGTAGGGTTATTCAATTGTGCGGGACGGCTGTAACGAATATCGGAGCCAAAGTTATCATAATTTGTCCATAAGGTCATCAAACGATAAGGATCGGTGTCGTTACCTACCTGTGCCCAGCCTGCACGTACTTTACCAAAGGAAATAATACTGTTGTTTCTTAGAGTTGGCATTTCAGTAAATACCCAGCTACCTGTTACGGAAGGATAAGGATATGACCATTTGTTTTTAGGCAAAGTAGATGACCAGTCGTTACGTAAAGTAAGATCTAAGTATACCATGCTTTTCCAGGCAAAAGAAGCACTTCCATATAAACTATTGATTTTCTTTTTAAATAATTCATCAATAGTGGTAGCCGGAGAAACGGAGTTGGTAAGATTGAAATAATTAGGCAGAACTAAACCACCAGAAGTAGTTCCTTCATTATGATAAGCTGTGCGACTCATCATGTTACCTCCGAAAGTAGCATTTAAGTGAATGTCTTTTGTAAGGCTTTTATCAGCTACAAATAAAAATTCAGAGTTCATTTCTGTAACTTCTCTTGTGCTTTCAGTATAATAAGAAAGTGCTTGTGATCCAAGAGCTACTCTTTCTTCGGCACGGAATGAGTAATAATCTTCATTAACTTTTCCGGTCAGTTTCAACCAGGGAAGAATATCCCAGGTTAACCCGGCATTGCCAAAATATCTGTCCCTATAGTCATTCTGATAATTCATATAACGGGTCCAGTATGGATTGTCGGAGTACATTGGACTGGGGTTATCCCAGGAGATACGGTTCCAAACACGCTGAGATCCGTCGGCATTCATGTAATCTTTCATTTTACCCATGTCGGTTGAACGTTGACCCCATTGGTTAAATTTCTGCATTACGTTGTTGTCGTCATATCCTGTTGAGGGACGTCCGGTAGTTTTGTTTTTTACATAGGTTATCTGTGCAAAAGCGTTTAACTTGTCGCCTAATTTAGTGTTTCCACTAAAAGTTAACGTATTACGTTTTAGCTGCATGTTGGGCATATACCCATCTTCTGAAACATTGGTATATCCCATACGAAATGCTGCTACGTTATTGCCACCGGTTACATCAAAACTGTTGGTTAAGTTAACTCCTGTTTTGAAAAAATCTTTAACATCTTTAGAAGGAGGTGTCCAGGGTACAGTTTGCAAATCACCTTGTTTTCCTTTTGCTTCCCAGTCAGAAATACTCCATGCTGGAAGATATTGAATGTTTTTATCGTATTTTGGACCAAAACTTTCGTCGGTAGCGTAATCAATAATATTATATTCTTTTCCGTTGATTGTTACCTGATCGAAACCATTGGCGCCACTTAAAATAGAACCGCCACCATATAAGTTTTGGTATTTAGGTAAAATGGCTACCTGGTTCCAGTTAACACTTGAATTAACTTTTACGCCAATAGTGGTAACTTTACCGGTTGTTGTTTTTCCCTTTTTGGTAGTAATAACAATTACACCATTGGAGGCACGCGAACCATATAAAGCTGCAGCATTAGGTCCTTTCAATACAGAAATGGATTCAACATCGTCAGGGTTAATATCCTGAGCCATATTGCCATAGTCATAACCACCAGCACCGCGGGCGGTATTGGTCGTGTTATAATCACTGTTATCGAATGGAATACCATCAACAACAAACAAAGGCTGGTTGTTACCGGTGATGGAGCTAATACCACGGATGGTAACGCGGGATGAACCTCCTAAGTTGCCGGAAGCATTTGTAATCTGAATGCCAGATACTTTACCGGACAGTGACGTCATCACGTTGATATCACGGGTACGATTTAATTCATCACCCTTAACATCCTGCACGGAATACCCCAACGCTTTTTTCTCGCGCGAGATACCGAGAGCGGTTACCACAACACCTTCCAGTGTTTTGGATTCGGGATCTAAAACAACATTGATCACCGTTTGATTTTCAATGGCAACTTCTTTGGTTGTCATTCCAACAAATGAAAAAACCAAAATTTTCCATCTTTTACATTTAACGTGTATTTACCGTCAACATCTGTTATCACACCATTTGTGGTATTTTAACAAGAACGGTTGCTCCGGGTATCCCTTTACCATCCTCCGAGCTGGTAACGGTTCCCGAAATTTTCTTTTGTGCAAGCACACTTTGCATTCCAATAAAAAGCAGGAGTGCAAGTAAAATAGTAAATTTTCTCATAATTTGATGAATTTAGTTAAAAATTTGTTTTACATGGATGAAAATTAATTGATTAATAAATAATAATAAATTTTTAATATTAAGCTATTCAATGAACTTTAAAATGCGCTGCAATGTAAATAAAAAATGACCTTACGGATTGTAAAATTAATAAAAATTAATGTTGTGTTAACAAATAATTTAAGATTTTTTATTATACGATATGTAATAATTTATAAACCAGGTAAATGAAATTAAAAAATTATTTAAGGTTCCCGATCATTTTTCAACTTCGTCCAAAATATTGCCCGATTTTACCAGATTTTTCATCGTAGTATGGTCGTTATACAAAGGACGGTCTATCTCAAGAAAAGCTACGTGGCGGCGAATTACTTCTTTAGCAGCAGTTACACCTATCCCGAATTTATAATCGCGGAAATCGAGCGCCTGTGCGGCTGCCATCAATTCGATACCTAAAATTCCATAAGCATTATCCAATATCTGGAAATTTTTGATGGCTGTATTCATACCCATAGAAACAAAATCCTCCTGATCGGCGGCGGCAGGTATGGATTGAATGGAAGCCGGTGCAGAAAGGATACGTTGTTCAACGATCAGGGTATCTGCGGTATACTGGCTAAGCATCAAACCCGAAAACATCCCGGCTCCTTTGGTAAGAAAAGCGGGAAGTCCCACGCTTAAAGCGGGATTGTTCAACCGGTTCATCCGGCGTTCGGACAACACACAAACCATAGTAATGGCTGCTCCAGCCATATCCATAGGTAACGAAACGGGGGAACCCTGGAAATTGGCGCCTGAAAGCTGAATATTTTCTTCGGGAAAGAATATCGGATTGTCGCCCAACACCGTTAAGTTCAATTTCCACCTGGCTTCGGGCGTATTCAAGTGCATCGTGAGCGGCTCCAATAACCTGGGGTGTCGAACGCATGGAATAGGCATCCTGGACTTTGCATTTTACTTTGCCTTCGGCGAATATCGCCACCTGCTACCAATTTACGAATGGCCGCAGCGCTACGTATGGCTCCGCGAAATCCCCGTACCTCATGAATTTTAGGGTGATAGGGCTTCATATTGGCTTTCAGCGCTTCCAGACTCATGGCTGCTGCA
>Ga0268356_11061_pt1 | contig 14841 bp, 11 predicted proteins | sample BioMet10_FD_194415 | JGI IMG/M metagenome (GOLD analysis project Ga0268356, IMG submission 194415) | Sewage microbial communities from Oakland, California, United States - Biofuel 10 (PacBio Assembly) | ecosystem: Engineered > Wastewater > Sewage > Unclassified | place: USA: California | collected...
ATTTCCTGGTGGATGATCCCCGAGCCCGCCGTCATCCACTGGGCGTCGCCGCCGCCGATGACGCCCTTGTTGCCCAGGCTGTCGCCGTGCTCGATCTCCCCTTCGATCAAATAGGTGATGGTCTCGATCCCCCGGTGGGGATGCCAGGAAAGCCCTTGGTGTAGTCCTCGGGGTTTTCCGAATCAAGGCGTCGAGCATGAGGAAGGGCTCGTAGTCCCCGTGTCGTTGTACCCACCACCCGGACCAGCTTGACCCCCGCGCCCGTCCTGGGTGCGGATGCCCCTTGGTGATTTTCTTTATTTTGCGATAAGCCGTCATGGCTGTCACCTCCTGTTATCTTTAATTAAAGATATTATACCGGGGAATTATCTTTAAGTCAAGATATTTTTTGGCCCGACTAAAACCGCGCCGGGTTTGGGCGGCGCGGTTGGTGTGGGATTGGACTCACTGAATGAACGGTTACTCCCTCGCACTTTCCTCATTCATCACCAGGACTTCCCCGTCCCATATTTTTTTCAGATAACCCATCTTCCGGTTGAATTCGTCCTGAAGGGGCAGAAGCCAAGGGCTTCGTGGCCGTTGATGATCAGCACGAAATAAAATTTCATCTTCTGATAATCCGCCTTTTTAAGGGCGTCGGCCATTTCCTCATGGCCCGACTTTCGCTCCAGGATTCCCGCCAGGTAAAGCTCGAGGGAATGGCTGAATTTTTCCATGATTTCATCCACAAAGCGATGGTACTGCTCCTCATTCCCCGTCCTTTGAACGGGGGAGCTTGCCTTGGCCTCGATGAAAAACAGCTTGTTCTTCTTCGGCCGGTAGATGAACTCAACCGACCGGATCCCCTTGCAGCGATCGAACAATTTGGATTTTTCGATGCGGAAGCAGCTCGCGTCTTCAAAGGGACCGAAGGTCATCCCCGATTCTACAAAAGCCTCCATCATTCCATCGCCTTCCTGATTTCCTCATGGTAAAGGCTCATGAATGTATCCAGGATCGTGTTGTGCGCCAGATCCACAAACCGGTCGCTCTGCTCCACCCGGATTTCTGCTGTTTCTTCGTCCTTGTACAGGGAATGGAACAAGATGTGATCGTCCTCCCGGGAGCGGACATCAAAGTACTTCGCCAGGAAATAATCGTGGGTCGCCACAAAAATCTGTACCCCCCTCCCGCTGGAGGAGCAGCAGCAAATCGACGATGGTGGGGATGTGCTTGGGGTTGATATTGGCTTCCGGCTCATCCCAGAACAAAATCGAGCCCTCTTCCAGGGTGCCGTTTTTGATCAGCTGCCAGAGCAGGGCGATTTTCCGCAGGCCCTCCGCCACCAGATTGAACTCGAGCATGGCCTGGGTGCCGGGTTTCAGATAAAAACGATCTTCATTGACCGCAACCTTTCCCCGGTTGATCTTACGCAGGATTTCCAGGTACTTCTTTCTTTCCCGGGTATCCTTTCCCCGGGAAATATTGATTTTGGCCGCGGCGATGATGTCCAGATAGGTGTCGTCAAACTCCACATTGCCCATTTTGACCGCCGATTCCAGGTTCCAGGCGTTGGACAAAATTTCCTTGGCGGGGATGAAGACCGAGCTTAAATCACTCATCTGTTTCTCCCAGCCGTCCTCGCCGGTCACCCTGGCGTCCCACTTTTTTGTCTGACTGGTAAAACTCATGGCGATGCTGGCCGTGTCCGAAAACACCTTCACCCCGGCTGTGTTCCCCTTGGTGGCGTCCCGGTTGACCAGGCGGCGGATCGCCATGGTGTCCGGCCGGAACACCATCACCGTCTTCTGGGGAAAGGATACGGATTCCTTGGACGCCTGGCAAGCCGCGTACAGGAGCTTCATCACATGGGTCTTCCCCATGCCGTTTTCCCCTGTGAGAACATTGACTCCCTTTCCAAAGGGGATGATCAACTGATCAAAAACCGTCATGTCGTTCAATTCAATTTTTGTAATCGGCATTGCACTCTCCTCAATGATTCATGGCAAATTATTTTTGCTTATTCTTTCACACATCAATGCGTTTATTTATTGACTCGTTTATCCACTTCAGCCAAATATATTGCTCATTTTGAGTATACCATTTTTTCATTAAAAAAGATATGCTTTCCATCTCCGATTATTTTCCACTGCTTTCAGCTGCTTTTCCCGGAAAATCCGGGACTTATTCTCCCAGCAGCAGCCGCCGGATCCCGGGGATCCGGTGGACCCCCTCGTAGACCAGGGGCAGGGTCACCGCCAGGATCACGGCGGCCAGCAGGTACAGGGCGGCGCCTGAGACGTGGGCGCCCTGGTCCAGGCCGTACAGGATGGCCGTCAGCAGGGGCATGTGGAGCACGAAGAAGCCGAAGCTCCGGGGGCGCATATAGCGGCTGAAGGCCGTCTCGTGGTCATGCCGGGACCGGAAGCTCCCCATCAGGCCCACGGTGGCAAACCAGGCGAAGGCGTTGACCAGGGGCCGGGTCAGGCTGTCCGGTTCGGCGTAATTCTGGCCGAAGGTCCGCAGGGTGTAGAGCGCCCCCAGGGGGATGGCCACCATGAGCAGCTGCTGGTGGTACCGGGCCAGCAGATTCTGGGCTTCCTCCCAGGCGAAGACCTCGTAGCCCAGGAAGAAATAGAACAGGTAGATGCCGAAGCGGTACACTGATATAAAAGGGGTGACCAGCAGGAAGGAGCTGCCCCAGGCCGGCAGCACCAGGAGCACCAGCACCTGCCAGTTGATCCTGCGCCCCAGCTGGCCCAGCTTATCCTGGGGGTCGAGCTTGCGCAGGAGCACCAACAACACCGACGCCACAAAGAGCACGTGGAGGAACCACAGGGGCCCGATGCCCGACAGGCCGTAGATCAGGTAGCGCACCATCACCGGCACCTTCTCCGCCCCGTCGGGGAACATGTTCACATACCGGGAGGTCACATAGCCGGTGATCCAGCCGTAGAAGAACACCCCGGCGATGGAGGGCACCAGCACCCGGCGCACCCGCTCCTTTAAAAATCCCCGGTTCCCCCGCTGGGCGATGGAATACCGGGCGGAGATCCCCGCCAGCAGGAACATGGCCACCATGAACCAGGGGTAGGTGACGTACAGCACCAGGTCCAGCTGGGGGATCCCGGCGATGGCCACATTGCGGATCACCCCCACGCTGTTGAGCTCGTAAAAGAGGTGGTAGACGATCACTGTCACCACGATGGCGCACCGCAGGTTGTCGATGAAATACTTCCGCTTCATTTGAGTCCTCCTCCCGGGGATTTCCCGCCGGCCCCGCGGCCCATCGGCCAAAGTCCGGGGCCCTTCCGTCGCTTCCTCCGTGGCCGACTGGACCTTCCGGAGCAGCTCCACCATGGCCTCCTCCTTGATCAGGGCCAGGCCCTGGCCCTCGTCCCCCAGCACCATCAGCTGGTCCCCGGGGGTGATGGCGAACACATCCCGGGCCTTCTTGGGGATGACGATCTGCCCCTTTCCCCCACGGTCACCGCGCCGAAGATGTGCTTGCCCCGGGGCGGGACGGGCAGGCCGGCAGGCAGCGGCCTCGTTGTAATTCACCAGGTCATCCAGGGACACCCCGTAGAGCCTGGCCAGGGCGATGCAGCTGTTGATTTCCGGCGTGGTCTCCCCGTTTTCCCATTTGGCGACGGCCTGGCGGGAGACCCCCACCTCGTCGGCCACCTTTTCCTGGGACAGCTTGTGCAGTTTGCGCAGCCGCCACAGATTTTCGCTGAGTCCCATGATTTTTCCTACCTTTCATACAATTGTTAAGATTAATTGTCATTATACAACGGCAATGACCCGCCGTCTACCAACTGAAACGGACAATGACAGGGATTTTTTGTTATCGTCCGTTGCTTTCTTAAGGATGGGGACATCTGTTGACATCATTCTGTTATACTGGGGTTATCTAAAATAATAAGGAGGTTTTTTTATGGATTTGGCCTATTTGTTACTTCTGCAATCATTCCGGACGGCCACCGGTGGGATTTTAAATAGTTTTTTTCTGTTCGTCACCACCTTTGGTGAAAACTACTATCCCTATTTCCTGATTTCGCCATTTACTGGCTGTTCAACAAGGATATGGGCAATCGCCTGCTTTTCGCCTCCTGGGGGGGACCATGCTCAACGGGATCCTCAAGCTCACGGCCTGCATTTACCGCCCCTGGATACGGGATGCTTCCATCGTCCCCGCCGGCGACGCCAAGGTGGCAGCCACGGGGTATTCCTTCCCAGCGGCCACACCACCACGGCCACAGCCACCTACGGCTCCATGGCGGTGTTTGAACGCCGTCACCGGGGGCTGTGCATCGGCTTCGTGGTCACCCTGCTGCTGGTGATGTTCTCCCGGAATTACCTGGGCGTCCACACCCCCCAGGATGTGCTGGTGGGCTTCGGCGTCACCGCCCTCTTCGCCTGGCTGATGAACAAGGTCATCGACTGGGTGGAAGCGGAACCGACGGGCAACCGGGACGCGGTGGTGCTGGGGATCTCCCTGGCGGTCATCGCCCTGGCCCTGGTGTACTTCCACCCACAAGAGCTACCCCATGGATTACGGCACCGACGGCAAGCTCATCGTGGATCCCCTCAAGATGATGGGTGATTCCTTTGTGGGCTGCGGCGGCTACTGCGGCCTGGTCCTGGGCTGGTTCGTGGAACGGCGCTGGATCCGCTTCTCCCTGGATGTGGATTTCTACGCCAAGGCGACCCGCCTCCTTTCCGGCGCCCTCATGTACGTCGTCTTTATGAAGATTCCCCTGCCCATCCTCCAGGCCGGCCTCGGCAATATGGCCGGCGGCTTCATCGGCGCCATCCTCACCTCGTTCTACTGCGTGGCCCTGCACCCCATGCTGTTCACCTGGTTTGAAAACAGGGCTGCCAACCAGCCCGCTTCATCGGCAACCAAATAAGTTCCAACAAAAACAAGCTGTCCGCTTTTTAGGCGAAACAGCTTGTTTTTTTTACGATGAGATGGTTCGGGAGACGGTCACCGTCCGCTTCCGGACCAATTTTATACCAAAACCTTGTTCTTCCTCCGCGACGGGCTTGAACACCAGCAGCGCCATCCCCAGCAGGAACGCCGTCGCCGCCATGCTGACCGGGTAGGCGGCCATGATGGCGGAAAAGGTGCCCTGTTTGGGGAACACCGTGTAAATCCAGGTGATCCGCACCCCGCAAACCCCCAGCACCGTGAGGATCGACGGGACCAGGGAAATCCCGAAGCCCCGGAGGTACCCGGCGATGTTCTCATAAAACAGGGAGAAGGTGTAGGCGGAAAACACCCAGAGCATCCGGGTATAGCCGGTGGCCACCACCTGGGCATCGGGGTTGAACAGGCTCAATATCCCCCTGCCGGCAAACAGGATCAGCACGATCAATGAAGCCGTGAAGATGAAATCCTCCAGAAGGCAGTTGCGCAGCACCTTCCGGCACCGCGCCTTGTTGCCGGCGCCGTTGTTCTGTCCCACGAAGGTGGTGCAGGCCTGGCTGAAGGAATTGAGCAGGTAGTAGGCGAAGACCTCGACGTTGAAGGCCGCGCTGGAAGCCGCCATAACCACGGTCCCCAGGCTGTTGATGGCTGACTGGATGATCATATTGGCCACGGCGAAAACCGCCATCTGGATCCCCGTGGGAATCCCGATGCTCAGGATCCGCCTCAAAATCATGCCGTCGGGGCGGAGATCCGTCCGCCGGACCCCTGCGATTCCATCCCGGCGCATGAGGCCGGCGGTGAGGAACAGGGCGCTCACCCCGTTGGAAATCACCGTGGCGATGGCCACGCCGTTGACATTCATTCCCAGGACGATGACGAAGAACAGGTTGAGGACCACGTTGATGAGGCCCGAAAGGGTCAGGGCCATCAGCGGCGTCCTGGTGTTGCCCAGCCCCCGGTAGACCCGGCGGCAAAATTGTAAAGAAGGATCACCGGCATCCCGCCGAAATAAATCCGCAGGTAAGCCTGCCGCCAGGGGCAAGCACCTCGTCGGGCACATTCTGGGACCGGAGCAGGGGGATGGCGATGACCTCCCCCAGGATGGCCATGAGGATGCCCCCGAAGACCGCGATGAGGATGGAGGTGCCCGCCGCCTTCCGGACGGTTTCATGATCGCCGCCCCCGGCCGCCGTGGCGATGACCACGTTGGTGCCCATGGAGATCCCGATGAAGAGATTGAGCACCAGGCCGACGATGGGCGTGTTGGCCCCCACCGCCGCCATGCACAGGGAAGCCATGCTCCCGGTGAACCGCCCCACCACCGCGATATCCGCCGCGTTGAACATCTGTTCCAGAATCCCCGTGGCGGCCAGGGGGAAGGCGTAAAGGAGGATGTTATTCCACAGGGGGCCCTCCAGCATTTCTATTTATGTTTTTTGATTTTTGCGTTTTGTCCGGTCAATTGATTCAGCTTCACCCTTTCCTCTGAAACGGGGAATCCTTTCTTTTCATATGCCCTATTTTGATAGTCCCTATTAAGTATAGCGCTTTTCCGGTTGTTCCGGAAGTCACGATATGTTATTATGGCATAAAGTTTTAGCTTTATACAGGAGGTACGCCATGTACAATCATCAGCTGGATACTTTTATCAAGGTGGCCGAGCTCGGCAGCTTCAGCAAGGCCGCGGAGGCTCTGTATATCTCGGCCCCGGCGGTGATCCAGCAGATCAACCTGCTGGAGGGGGAATGCGGCGTCAGCCTTTTTGAGCGCAGCAACCGCGGCGTCCGCCTCACACCGGCCGGCAGCACCCTGCTGGAGGACGCCCGGACCATCATCCGCCTGTCCGGCGAGGCGGTGCGCAGGGCCCGGCAGATCGCGCAGGCCGGGGAAACCACCGTCCGCATCGGCACCTCCCTGCTGTTCAAATGCCGGCTGCTCCCGGACATCTGGACCCGGATCAGCCACCATGTGCCGGGCCTGAAAATCGAGATCCTGCCCCTGCCGGGGACCCGGGATGACGACGAGGGGGATGCGGTGCTGGGCGTGAAGTACGACCTGCGCGAGGGGGTCTACTGCTCCATCGCCCAGAAGAATTCCTGCCATTTCCTGGAGCTCATGCGCACGCCGGTGTGCTGCGCCGTGGCCAAAAACCACCGGCTGGCCGGGCAGGCCCGCCTCACCATGGCGGACCTCAACGGCGAGTACCTGGTCATGCCCATCGCCGGCGTGTCTGCGGAGCTGGACGCCTTCCGGAACGAGATCGCCACCCGCTACCCGACGGTGCAGATCATCGATTCCGCCTATTACGGCGTGGACACCTTCACCCTGTGCGAGGTCAATCCTTATATCCTGATCACCCAGCAGGTCTACGCTGACATCCACCCCGACCTGGTGACCATCCCCCTGGAATGTCCCTACACCATGCCCTACGGCCTCATGGCCGCCAAAAATCCCAACCGGGCGACGAGGCTGTTCCTCCAGGCCGCCCAGGGGGAAATAACCGCCGGGCTGCCGGTGCCGGAATGAGGCCCCAGCCCCTGAAAACCGGCCTCTTCCGCCGATGCCAGGGGGTCCCGCGTTATCATTTTGAAAACCATTATTTTCAAATGGACAACCGCTGCGAATCATAGTATAATACAGGCAAAGTCCCGTGTATCGTCGTTTGAATTCATTCCAGCTTGAGGGGTTGCCATGGCCAAAAAAACATTTAGTCCCGCCACCAAAAGAATCATCTCCGTGCAGATCATCTCCTGTGTGGTGCTCATCGCCCTGACCGCCATCCTCGTGCTGTTCCTGACCCAGTCCGCCAACACCAAGGCCCGGGCCGTGGCCCTGACCAACGCCGAAGACACCATGCGCCTCAGCGTGGACAACATCATCAATCGCATCCAATACCTGAACGATGAAAAAAGCGCCAGCTTCCAGCAGGAGATCGGCCACACCCTGCTCATCCTGGCCAATTCGGATACCGATCCCGTGAGCTACGTCCAGAATGTGGGCCTCTTCCCCGACGATAATGCGGCCACGGCGGATCCCTTCGTGGAAATCGACGGGGCGGACGGCACGCCGGTGTACCAAAGCGGCAGCGTTTCCGCCCACGCCGACGGCGTCCTCTTCCTCCAGTCGGCGGCCATCGGCGGGTATCAGGTTTACGCCTACACCACCCAGGACGCCCTGGACCAGGTGGTCCAATCCGCCATCCACAATGAGGTCCACCAGACCCGGTACGGCAAAAACCAATACGTCTGGGTCAACGAGGTGATCAATTACAAGGGGGGCGACCATTACGCCATCCGGCGCATCCACCCCAACCTGCCGGACACCGAGGGCATGTTCCTGTCCACCAGCATGAAGGACGCCGCGGGCAGCACCCCCTACCTTTCCGAGCTGGAGGGCATCAACAAGGACGGGGAAATCTTCCAGAGCTACTACTTCAAAAACCTCTCCGATGACCAGATCGCTGAAAAGTATTCCTACGCCAAGCTGTACAAGCCCTACAACTGGATCATCGCCACCGGCATCCCCATGGCGGACCTGTACGCCGTACCCAACACCCAGCTCCAGCAGAGCCAGGCCTTCGCCATCGCCATCATCGCCGGGGTTTCCATCATCATCCTGATGATCCTCTGGGTCGGCATCCTCTTCGTCCGCCGGGACGACCAGCTCCAGCAGGCCCGGGAGACCGCCCAGGCCACCCTGCTTTCCGGTGTGAGCCACGACATGCGCACCCCGATGAACGCCATCATCAATTATTCCGGCCCCGAGCTGACCGACGGCTGCAACGAGGCGGAGCTGCGGGAAAATCTGGCCCGGATCAACGCCTCGGGCCGGCACCTGATGCACCTCATCAACGACCTGCTCACAGCCTCCAAGATGCGCAACACCCACTACGAATTCCAATGCGAGCCGGTGGCCCTCCGGGACTGCTTCGGCCTGGTTGCCGACATGGTCCTGCCCCTGACCGGCGAAAAGAAGCAGACCTTCACCATCGAATACGCCCCGGGGCTGGATACCGGCACCTCCATTTGCACCGATGTCGAGCGGCTGCGGCAGATCCTGGTCAACCTGGTCAACAACGCCGTCAAATACACGCCGGAGGGCGGCGCCATCCGTTGCGCGGTGGCGGGGACCCCTTCCCCCGACGGCCGGACCCTGGCCCTGACCATCCGGGTCTCGGACAACGGCATCGGCATCCCTGAGGACAAGCTGACCACTATCTTCAAGCCCTACTCCCAGCTGGATGCCTCCCATTCCGAGGGCATCGGCCTGGGCCTCGCCATCGTCCGGGAGCTGGTGACGGCCATGAAGGGCACCATCCAGGTGGAAAGCACCCCCGGCCAGGGCACCACCTTCACCCTGGGCTTCGATTTTGAAATCGCGCCCGGCGGCCCCGCCCCCAAGGCGGAAGCGGAAAGCCCCGATGTGGATTTCACGGGCAAACGGGTGCTGGTCTTTGAGGACAACGCCCTCAACACCGCCATCATCCGGCGATTGCTGGAGATGAAGGGCATGGTCTGCGACTGCGCGGAAAACGGCCGGGCCGGCCTCGGCCTCTTCCGGGAATCCCCGCCGGGCACCTACGATCTCATCCTCATGGACATCCGCATGCCGGTGATGGACGGCCTTTCGGCCACCCGGGCCATCCGCGCCCTGGACCGCCCCGACGTCCGGGACCTTCCCATCATCGCCCTGACCGCCGACGCCCTGCCCCAGGAGGTCTCCGCCTACAAGCAGGCCGGCCTGGACGGCACCATCGCCAAGCCCATCGATCCGCCCCAGCTGTATCTGACCCTGAAGCGCTGCCTGGCCTGATTTTATGTTATAATGGGTTCACACCCGGACAGCGGCCTGCGGGAAGGCTGCCGATCCCGGCTCACATCACGACAAGGGGCGATCACCATGAACATCCTATCCATCACATCCACGCCTGCATCAAGCAGGTCCAGGGCGAACAGCTCACCAACAGCTCCCTGCGCGAGCGGTTCGGATTGAAAACCTCCTCGTCCGGCAGCATCTCCAGATTGATCAGGGAAACGATGCAGCAAAACCTGATCAAGCCCCTCGATCCTGATACGGCGCCGCGTTACATGAAATACGTGCCGGTTTGGGCCTGATTTAACTTGCCGGTAACTTGCCAAAAAAAAGGGCCCGTAAAATCAGAAGGCTCAAAAACACCATATATAGACAAACAGGCGATAAAAAACCAAATGGCGGCCCCCTTTTAACTTGCCGGCCATTTGATTTGAACGCCCCAAAGCCATCATCCAACCTACACCAAGCAACCTACAGAAAGCGATCACCATGAACATCCTATCCATCCATCACATCAAAAAATCCTACGGGGTCAAGACCCTGTTTGAAAATGTCAGCTTCACCATCGAGGACGACGACAAGACCGGGGTCATCGGCGTCAACGGCACGGGCAAATCCTCCATGCTGCGCATCATCGCCGGCCAGGACACGCCGGACGAGGGCGAGGTCGAGACCTTCGGCGCCGTCCGGGTGGAATACCTGGCCCAGACGCCGGAGCTGGACCCCGCCATCACCGTCATCGACCAGGTCTTCCGGTCCAATACCCTGGAAACCAACCTGGTCCGGGATTACGAGCGGGCCACCACGGACCTGGCCCGCCATCCCGAGGACCCCGCCCTGCAGAAGCGGCTCCTCACCCTCAGCGACACCCTGGACGCCAAGGGGCTGTGGAACCTCCAGAGCCAGATTGAGACGGTGCTCACCAAGCTGGGCATCACCGACTTCGACAAGCCCGTGGGCGAACTCTCCGGCGGCCAGCGCAAGCGCATCGCCCTGGCGGCAGTGCTCCTCGCCCCCTGCGACCTGCTGATCCTGGACGAACCCACCAACCACCTGGACAACGAAACCATCACCTGGCTGGAAACCTTCCTGAAAAACCGCAAGGGCGCCCTGCTCATGGTCACCCACGACCGCTATTTCCTGGACCGGGTGGTGACCAAGACCCTGGAATTGGACAAGGGCCACCTTTACGAATACACCGGCAACTACTCGGAATTCGTCACCAAGAAGGCCGAACGCAGGGCCTTTGAGAACATCATGGAGCAGAAGCGCCAGAACCTCTACCGCAGGGAGCTGGCCTGGATGTGCCGGGGCGCCCGGGCCCGGACCACCAAGCAGAAGGCCCGGATCCAGCGCTTTGAGATCCTCCAGGCTGGCGGCGTGGACACCAGCGAGGAGGTGCTGGACCTGGACGTGGCCTTCACCCGCCTGGGCCGCCAGGTGGTGGACCTGTCCCACGTGACCAAGGCCTTCGACGGCCAGACCGTCATCTCGGACTTTTCCGCCGTACTGGGACCCTCGGAGCGCATCGGCATCGTCGGGCCCAACGGCCGGGGCAAATCCACCCTGCTGAACCTGATTGCCGGCCGCCTGACCCCGGACAGCGGCACCGTCGCCCTGGGGGACACGGTGAAATTGGGCTACTTCTCCCAGGAATCCGAGGACATGGACGTGGACCTGCGGGCCATCGAGTACATCCGGGACACGGCGGAAATGGTGGAGACGGCCTCCGGCGCCACCCTCACCGCGGCCCAGATGATGGAGCGCTTCCTCTTCGACCGCAATGCCCAGTGGGTGCGGATCTCGGAAATGTCCGGCGGGGAACGCCGCCGCCTGTACCTGCTGCGGGTACTCATGGAAGCCCCCAACGTGCTGCTCCTGGACGAACCCACCAACGACCTGGACATCGACACCCTCAAGGTCCTGGAAAATTACCTGGACGATTTCCGGGGCGCCGTCCTGGTGGTCTCCCACGACCGCTACTTCCTGGACCGGGTCTGCGATACCATCTACGGCTTTGCCGGCGGCGGCCGCATCACCGTCCAGACCGGCAATTACAGCGACTTCGCCGCCAAGCACCTGGACAAGCCCGCGGCCGACGCGGCCCTGGAAAAAAAGAAGGCCCCCAAGGCCGGGCGTCCCAAAACCGACCAGCCCCTGCGGCTGACCTACAAGGAGCAGATGGAGTACGCCGCCATCGATGAGGACATGGAAAAGCTGGAAGCCAAGCTGGATGCCATCGACGCCGAGCTGGCCATCCCCACCTCGGACTACACCCACCTGGAAGAGCTGACGGCCCGGAAGGACGAGCTGGAGGAAGCCCTGCTGGACAAGATGGAAAGGAAGGAGCGCTACGACGCCATCACAGAAGCGGAACGGGCCGCCCGGAAGGGGCTGTAAGCTTCAGGGCGGTCCGGTCCCGCAACGCCATTCCGATATCTAAATAACGTTTTTTGTCTTTACAGATTCCCCAAACGTGTTACAATTATGTTACAAATTGCAATCGCTTGCCATTTGGATATGGAAAATGCAAAGGGGGGATCGGAAAAAAGGAAGGCATTGACGGCTCCCGGCCCGCATGGCCGAAGGGAAATCTGGCTGTTTCATTCGTATTCCGGGGCAGAACCCCATTGGAAAGGTAAAGGCTGAAATCTGAAACAAGATGGAGGTTTTTATTATGATAAAGAATTACGGCAAACAACTGGTCGCGGTCATCCTTACCCTGGCCATGATCATGGTGATTTCCGCGGCCATTGTCTACGCCACGGAGGTCACCGCTGATTCCAGCAATCAAAGCTATTCCGATTCCAGCTCCGGCGGTCACGCGGTGCTGGTCGACGGCAAAACCGTCACCCTGACCAATCCCACCATAACCAAGACCGGCGATTCCAGCGGTGAGGACGCCGACTTTACCGGGACCAACGCGGCCGTCCTGGCCGAAAACGGTGCAACCCTGACCCTGAAGGGCGGCACGGTCACCACCGGCGGCAGCCACGCCAACGGCGTCTTCAGCTACGGCACCGGCACCACCGTCAACGTCAGTGACATGACCATCAAGACCACGTCCAATAACTCCGGCGGCATCATGACCACCGGCGGCGGCACCACCAACGCCACCAACCTGACGGTGACCACCACCGGCAATTCCTCTGCGCCCATCCGCTCTGACAAGGGCGGCGGCACCGTCGCCGTCTCCGGGGGAAGCTACACCTCCAGCGGCGTGGGCTCACCCGCCATCTACTCCACCGCCGCCATCAGCGTGAGCGGCGCCACCCTGACCACCAGCGCATCCGAAGCCGTGGTCGTGGAAGGCTCCAATTCCGTGACCCTGACCAATTGCACGGTGAACGGCAACAACACCACCAAGAACGGCCAATCCACCACCTATAAGAACGTCATGCTCTACCAGTCCATGTCCGGCGACGCCAGCTCAGGGGGCGACGCCTTCACCATGACCGGCGGCTCCATGGTCTGCAAGACCGGCGACATGTTCTACGTCACCAACCAGACATCCACCATCAACCTGTCCGGCGCCACCCTGACGGGCTCCTCCGACGGCAGCCTGCTCACCGCGGCGGCCGGCAGCTGGGGAACCTCCGGCTCCAACGGCGGCAAGGTCACCATGAACGCCGACAGCCAGACCCTGTCCGGCGCCATCAGCGTGGACAGCATCTCCTCCCTGACACTGAACCTGAAAAACGGCTCCGCCTACACCGGTGCCATCAACACCAGCGGCCAGAAGGGGACGGTGGCGGTTTCCGTGCCCTCGGGCACCACCTGGACCCTGGATGCGGACAGCTACGTGTCCAGCCTGACCGATGGCGGCACCATCAACACCAACGGCCACACCCTGTACGTCAACGGCACTGCCTACGCCGGCGGCACCAGCACCCCGACGCCCAGCCCCTCCACCACCGTAACGCCCAGTCCGTCACCCAGCGCCACTACCGCTTCACCGGTGATCAGCTACACGGTCTACAGCGCCAAAAACGGCTGGTCCCAGGGGCCCCAGAGTGACGGCGCCACCGCGGGCACCACGGGGCAAAGCCAGTCCATCCAGGCCTTCAAGGCCAATGTGGTTTCCAGCACCGACGGCAGCACCTTCACCGGTCTCGGCGTGAAGTACGACGTCCACGTCCAGAACCAGGGCTGGAAGAACGCCTGGCCGGCCGACGGCACCGTGGCGGGTTCCACCACCGCCGGCCTGCAGATTGAAGCCATCAAGCTGTCCCTCACCGGCGACCTGGCTGGCAGCTACGACATCTACTACCGCGTCCACGCGGCCAACGTGGGCTGGATGGCCTGGGCCAAGGACGGTGCCTCCGCCGGAACCACGGGCTTCGGCAACGGCGTGGAAGCCATCCAGGTGAAGATCGTCGCCAAGGATGCCGGCACTCCGACGGCCAGCCCCGCCAATGCCACGGACCAGAGCTTCCTCGAAGCCAAGACCGTGAGCTTTATGGTCCACGGCCAGAATTACGGCTGGAACCAGGGATGGCAGTCCGCCAACCAGCTTAAGACCGGCACCGCCGGCACCACCGGACAGGGCCTGCGTCTGGAAGCCATCCAGATTGCCGACAACAACGCGGCCATCGATCTGGCCTATTCCGTCCACGTCCAGGATGTGGGCTGGATGACTGCTGTCTCCGAGGGGCAGACCGCCGGTACCACCGGCCAGGGCCTGCGCCTGGAAGCCATCCGGATCTGGAAGACCGGCACCGCCGCTTCCTCGGTAACTTACCAGTACCGCGTCCACGTCCAGAATCAGGGCTGGGGAAGCTGGGTCACCGCCGGCACCTCCGAAGCCGACGCCCCGGTCGCGGGGACTGAAGGCCAGGGCCTGCGGATCGAAGCCATCCAGTTCCGGGTCAGCGAATAAAAAAACGTCCAGCCAGCCAAACCCGCTGGATACCGGCGTTTCCAATCATTTAAGGCAGCCTGCCAGGCTGTCTTTTTTATTTTATTCCAAAACAGAAGGTTTTATGGGACATTTTGTTGACAAGCTTTTATTATAATAACATCATAACAATAATTGGTTTATTACTTCCTGGCGACCATCCTGCCCATCGACCAGATCATCGGCCGGCTCTACCCGTTCTTCGGCGCCTGCCTGA